>OMLO01000972.1_pt1 | contig 20917 bp, 12 predicted proteins | sample 1674811 | NCBI WGS metagenome assembly OMLO01 (sample SAMN06265003, study PRJEB25207) | coral metagenome | isolation source: Coral host | place: Mexico:La Bocana,Puerto Morelos, Mexico | collected 2008-11-13 | reverse complement strand
TTTTTTTTTTTTTTTTTTTTTTTTTTTTTTTTTTTTTTTTTTATTTTTTTTTTTTGTTTTTTTTTTTTTTTTTTTTTTTTTTTTTTTGCCATTTATGTTCACCACTTTAGATTTATTTGTAGATTTCATTACATTCATGTTTTTGTGTGTAATGGTATGAAAATATATTTTTTTATTTTTACTTTCAATTTTTTGGTGGCCCTGCTAATAGAGGGCACACTGAGCCATCAGTGTGACATTTAGGTATGATATCAATGAAATGTTATGATTTTTATGCAGGAACCTGACTTCCAAGAAAATGAGTTCATGTATGATGACTTTGACCTTGAAGAAAATCTTGCATCCTGTGAGTGTTTTGTCATGGGATTTCAGATTAAATTGTTGTATACTTAATATAGGGACAGTAACTGTTTACCTAGTGGCTGCTAAAAATTTCAACTTTCGTGACTCTAAAACAAATTTAAGGGAACTTATTTCAAATATTGAGGGCTAGGTATGGTAAGCCTTTATTGTAAAACATGTACGGTGTATTTAACAATACAGCTAACATGTATTAAAAGGATATAAGGTGAAAGAAGATACCAAGTTTAACATTCTTTCAAAAACATTTATACTTTGTTGACTACTTCCTCTACAGTAAACACACTGGCAACTTCTCCAACAGATGAGGATGATGTTATTCTTAATCATGTTCCTTTGTCACCAAGCTCTACAATACCTCCAAACTCTCCCGGCACACCAACCTCACCTGGAATCCCAGTAACACCTGGAGTTGGGGCCAAAATCAATTTGGTAATAGCTTTTCAAGTGTGGTATTAAGAGTGTAGAGAAATGCCATGTCCAATTGGACATTCTACTTACCGCTACTTGTGCAAGCATGTTACATGACCCAGTAACTTACTAAAGAGAGAATTTCCACCTTTGTGCCACTTTTGAACAAATTAATGTGACGAAATTTTGCTCTTGCAGTCGGGCCACTGGCACTTTGATGTGACAGTCTCACAATTTCCAAGAGTTTTGGAGTTTTTACTGCAAAAACACCTTTTCAGCCCCTTTTGTTTCATGATCCACTTCTCCAGTCCTCTTCAAACAATGTTAGTTTCAAAAGCTTAACTGAGTTGGGGCTTCAACATAGATTCATTTTGTCAGTTGCCATGGTTTAAAATGGTGTATGAAAAAAAACAAAACAATTTTGGCCATCCAGTGGATGTGTGGATGACCGTCAGGTTAAAAGCCTGCTCTCAAGATGTGATCATGGATGTTATTTTTATTCAACAGAGCTCACCAAGAAAAAACTCGAAGAATGGTTCTTCACAAGGGAATAGCCTGCCAAGCAATTCGCCCCCTCGGACACCAACATTCAAGACTAACAGCTTTAGCCAGCCATCAGTCACGCAGACTTCACCAGCAAGTACATCAAGTCCAATTATCATTAAAGCTAGTAAGCATAAATTTACAAAGTTATTCAACCATAGTTATGCTTGATTGTTTAGGAGTTGTAGCCTGTAAGGGATTTTTTCGTTATGGGAAATGCAAAACAGAATTTGTTGAAATCAATCCCTCCCCAGTAAGGTGGACTGCAACAATTCCCGCCTGCCTCATTTCTTACCCTTTTTGAATGCCGCCCTCTTTTATTGCCTTTGATGATGTGATTAAATCGACCAATCATAGAAAGGGAGATGTAATTCAAACTAACCGACTCCTTTTCGCGACCTGGGCGGGAATATCACGAAATCATCACAAAGCACACATATTCAAAGAAACAACCGCCAGCGACGAGTGTAGACTTTGTCGTTATAATCTGAAACAAAAATTTGGCGATTTCTTCAAAAATTCATATATGACGGCGGTAAATGTTTTTAAGCCGTGGACACGCGGAGGACGTCAAATGTCTGTGCAATAAAAGTGCAAAATGCGGCTTAACCCCAGTGTAATAACCACAGCAGACATCACTGGACTTATAGAGTGTCACAGAGTGACTTATAGAGTGTCACAGAGTGCGGAATCTGTTGACTTATGAAACCTAGTAGAAACAGTTGTAACAGTGGAAACAGTGGAAACAGTACAAACAGTATCGTCAGCTGTGGTTATTACGCTGGGGACAACCCCAAAATGCTGTGGAGATGACTAACACAGATGTCTTCGCAGACCGCAAATCTGTGCTCGCCAAAGCAAAGATCGTATAGATCAAACATGTTTATGGTAACTGATCTACATAACCCAACTGCAGCGCAAAGAAAAAAACCTGCGTCCCTGACAGGAATCAAACCTGTAACTTCCCAAACACTGGGCAGGCTCTCTATGCTCATGGAGAGCAAGGTCATATAACTGAGCTCTTATGTGATGCCTGTCACATATCAACTCAGTTATAAATGAGGTGAGGGACTCAGATTTATTCTTTGTCCCACACTTGGGTCATGCTGGTCCATTCACCTTTCACATTAAAATGATAGCAGGTTGTTAGAAAGAACTGCTTTTTAATCTGATCATTTTGTTATTGTCTTTTAGGTAATACACCAGCTAAAGTAGTTAAGTGAGTATCTTTCACTTCTAATATAGGCATTCGTAAATATAAGTCTGTTGCATTATCATTAAAATTTGTTGCCAGTGATTAGGTATTTACAGGGCTCGGAAAATGTGTTGTCCGGTCATTCAGGACAAGTAGATTTACCTGGTTGGCACTAACTTCACTTGCCCTTGGGCAAGGGCTTTGGCAAGTTATCTGCCAGCTGAGTTAAAAAAAAAAAGAGCAGACTAAAACTTGCCCAGGTTAAGCAAAATTTGAGAGCTGCTTGTCTGAAAGGCAAGCTGAACTTCAATTTGTTTTAGCTTTATTTACTATGTGTGCTATCTTAGAGTCACTGCTTAGTATTCCATTTTTAAGGGCATCAAGATCATTACTGTATATTATTTTGTTATTTATTGTAGCTCACTGACTCATGCTAATGCCTTTGAGAATCATGAGTCCAGTAATGGAGAGGAGCCGTTACTCAAGACACCACCTTCAAGCACACCTCCTCCTCCTCCCGTGTTAGGATATGCCGTGGCTGCTGCTGCACAGCAGAATCATGTCGACAATGCACCTGATTCTCCTCCACCCTCAGCGGTTTCATCAAGACTGGTTAATCACGTTACATCAGCGACAACAACGATGCCTAGCAGTTTATCACGGCCCAGTTCATTGGTGGGAAATGGTACAGAACAGCATGTGCAACAGTCCATGAACAGTAACCACTTTCCTGGTAATTGCTTTATTGTTGCAAGGCTGGTATGGTTCTGATAGGTCAGATTATCTTGAGGGTGCTGCTATATGTGATCAGAATATTCTAAATGTTTGTCAAAGTCAGGGAATTTTTGTTTACTTTTTGTGTGGTGGTAATGACCATTGTGGATCCAATTCATTGCCAATTATGTTTTTGGCAAAAGAAATTCAAGCAAGTTAAAAGCAAGGGCTAGTTACTGTCATAATAGAATAATCTTACTGGCTAATTTTTTTTTTATAATTATACTGATGTTGATTCACTTTCCATCATTCAGAAACAGAAAGCATTGCATCAAGCATCTCTGACTTTGTTTCATCCATTGCATCTCTGTCCATTACCACTCCACCGACAATATCAACAGCAACACCACCTTCACAAGCGAACCCCCTACCACAACCATCACCTGTTCTTAGTTCTGTCCTTGGGATCAAGCCTTCGACGTCAACAGTGTCACCTGCACCTGTGCAATCTGTGTCAACAAGCCTAACATCTACCATTCCTCCAAGTTCTGTTCCTTCTTCTGTCCAAACATCAGATCTTGGTGGGTTTAACTTGTCCATGGCTGCACCTCTGGCGTCAAATGCCAGTTCAGTGTTATCCAACCCAACTATGTCATTGGGAGGAGAGGCTTTGGTGACATCGTCCAATCCACCTGCATCAATTTTGAGTGGTTCTCATCTCATGTCAAACTCAGGACCAAGTCAGGTACAGCCTGTACCTTAGGGCAGTGTTTTTGAAAAGACAGAAGTGTTTGTCTCTCTTAGATTTACCCGGTGTCGTCATAAATCTTGTGGTTATTGCAACACATTGATCTGTTAGGTGTCTGCTTTGCAAAACTATAAAGTCAAAGCGTTTAAAAATCTTGTTCCTTAATCCTAGCTTGTTGAAAATACTTGAGATAATTATAAAGAAAAACAGTTAACAACTCTGTGTTGTAACTTTGAATATTAACCACAATACAGGCCAGCTTGTCCTACAATTTCTATTAATCTTGCTATATAAACTTTGTTTTGCCAACACAGTGGCTTATGTAACTTATTTCATTTAATCTACATTGTACTGAATGATCACTTTTTTTATTCTTTGTGAATGGCAATGTTAATGATATGGATTTTCCCCTTTGAATTTGTAGCCTTCAACTTCCAATACATTCTCATCGTTGAAGTCGATAGCAGCACAGGCAGTGGCTACAGCAGGTTTGAACAATCCTGTCTCGACACCAACAGACTACAGCACAGAAAGTAGAGGTAAAAAAATATGGGTTTTCTTATCAAGTAGAGTTGATAGGTCTTGTTGGCTGGCAGTGTCTTCAACTCCTCTTCAATTATTCAAGCCACAAAGTTAGACATTTAAAAAGTGTTATTGCCAAAGTAAATAATTGAAATTTACTCTAAGAAGTTATTAATTGCTCCTGTAGAACTAACACAAAATGTCAATCAAAAACTGTTTGATGTTTGGCTTGTAATTTTAACTATTATTCTGTTACCTTTGCTACAGTAAGTTCCTCTTTATTTATCTTAGCATTTCCTGCTGTAGATTTAAATCTTTCATTTATCTGTCATCCTCAGGTTTGTTTGATTCGAGCAGCAGCCAAACAACAGACGAGAGCAAGGCTTTGCAAGAGACAAACACAGCACACCTCCAGCCCCTGCTGGGCGTGGCTCCCTTAGGTCCTGTGCCCCTCAACAAGGAGAGGTGTTACCAGCTGGCCATGCTTGAGGCTGCTTACCATCACTTACCACTTCCAGCAGACTCTGAGAAAGTCAGGTATGCTGTGTATTTCTACTTGTCTCTTGGAGTTGCTCTATGTACATGTACTTATGCAAAACGCAACTCTTTGCCCTGGTTATTTAGGCGGATTGAAAATTATGCTAGCCTGTGAAAGCCCCCTAGTAGGCCTAGCTGAGTGCGATATGGGAAGTACATCTCACTGGACGCTTTCTTCTTTACTGATTTTAGGCTTGTACCCTACTAGTGAGCCTGGTGTACAGGTCCATTAATAGGGTAATGTTTACTAGTAATTGTGACCGTGCAAGTGAAACCTAATGGGCTGTACTTTCAGGTCATCTTAACCGTTACAACTGTTAAATTGGTAGTTTTAAAATCGTTAGTCACTTCATGATTTCATAGCTTCAATTCTAGAGATACCTCATACGTAGTAAGGATGTTGAGTTTGGTACTACACTAGAAAGTGACTTCCCCAAGTTCTCTTAGAAGTAGATGTCTGAAGTCGAAAGCCTAAAGGACTGGTGACTTCGTGAGTGTTCAGCAGTGACCAAAGCATGTCTCAAGTTTACTGAGCTTCTATTTTTGTCTCAACAGACCTTGTTTACCTCGTAATCCTTACCCTACACCAGCGCATCATCATCAACATCCTCCACAACACGTAGACTCCATAGAATTCTTCCAAAGATTGTCCACGGAGACGTTATTCTTTATTTTCTATTACCAAGAGGTGAGTTGGCATCTGTATTTCAGTTATAATGATTTAGCATCATCTCTAGTGTGGTTGTTGCTTTCGTCCAAATTTGAGAATAAATTTTTTCTTTAATAAGTGGACAATATGATAGGGTCAGCCTGCCCTTCCTCCACACTGCATACGCGCGCTTCCATCCCCGCTTTCCCTGCTCCTCTTCCCTGTTTACACCTACACAGGTTAGGTAGGGGTTTATTCTGAAATCAGTTTCGGTGTGGGACCAAGGAATACTATTTATGAAGTTGTCTTGATGTACTACTAGGTGATAACAACTCGCATCGTAAAGAATGTATGGCAGTCTGTGAGTAGATCTGTTGTAAATGTTTCAGGGAACAAGAGCGCAGTACTTAGCAGCGAAAGCTTTGAGAAAGCAATCCTGGAGATTCCACACCAAGTACATGATGTGGTTTCAAAGACACGAAGAACCGAAAGCTATCACGGACGAATACGAACAAGTAAGTTTGGATATGAAGGTTGATGTGTGAGCGCTAATGGACAGACCATTATTTTTTGAGTGAGGTGGGTTGGGCAATTACAAAAAAAAAACATTCCTGCACGTCAAAAACAGCTGGAAAAAATGCCTAAGGAGACCACGCGGAAAAAATAAAGCATTGAGAGCTGCAAGAAAAAAATTGAGCGTGAAGAAACTATGAGAAAAAAATCGAGCGAGCTCTTTCTACTATCCAGGTCCTGTTATTGTGTTTAAAAATGCACGCAGAAACTATCGGCCACCAAAAAGAAAATCCCCCCCCCTAAATAAAAACCAAATGAAACTAATGGTCCCTAACTTGCCATGATTGGGCTCCCTCCTGGGTGATTCTACCTGTTATGAGTTTACACGCTCAAACAAGCTCCCAAAACTGCTCGACAACAACGTCTCTCTATTTGTTTTGCAGGGCACCTACATCTATTTCGACTATGAAAAATGGGGTCAGCGAAAAAAGGAAGGTTTCACTTTTGAGTATAGATACTTGGAAGACAAGGAACTCCCTTAGAGGAACTTAGGAACGGTCAATAACCAGGCATGGTCTAAATCGCGGGGCACTGACAAAGCTCACGGAATAGCACGAGCAAAACAACCATGAATAGCACGTGGCACGTGAGCCTCGTGTTATAGCGGCACGTGAAGAAGACAGGAAAGAACATATTGACACGCTTGACTCGTGCAGATTTTTTTACCGGCTGTGTCCATGTTGGGTTAGTTTGAAGAGAATGACGCAGCTGATCTTGACGGCTTCGTCCGACCTAGTCTGTTTTATGAACACTGGCTTGTTTATAATTGTAAATATGAATACTAGCTCTAACAATTCCGTTCATTAAAAAATTGAAGCATAAAAGACTGTTGTCGATTTGCGGAAAGTGTGACTGCACACCCGGGGGGCTACTCCCAGAAAAAGTGGGTGGGGGTGTGCTCCCCGCTTTTTAAGTTACGACCTGTACAAATACTTTGATACCCGATTATAAGGCCTGTACCCTGTGTAAGACCTGCCTTGTGATTAGTTCCCTAGTTCAGACTGATGGTTAAAGTCCTTGTGATTAGTGTAAAGGGCTTTTCTTGATAGTCTTAGTCTTATCGAAAATGAAGTAGCTTCTAACAAACATCGAAATATTCAAGACTATAGGGCAAAACCATACCCTATTTTGAGAGGCCAAAATCGTTACCTTATTTCCAACCAAAACGGATAAAAGACAACCCTTAAAAGCCGCACATTCCTATTTCGCCTTTGTTAGGTAGTACCCCGCCCCCGCGACTGCACAAAACCTGTGAAGCAGACTTGTCGTTTCTGGTTTTCAAAAAAAAAAGCAAGGTCTTTTCGTCTTGTGTTTTGTGAAATCACCTGCCTTATGTTTGACAGGTTTCCACAGACGCGCTATAGTTACGATCGTCTGAAAATAGCACACGACATGATCTCTTTTGACAGCCAACTTTTGACAATTGTTTGTGCGCGTGCGAAAACGAAGGTGGGTGAACACGGGGTACGTAAGAGAGACGTCTGCCGCTCTCTCCGATAAAATTTTATTTTGTCTAGCCTTTATTGGACAGAAAGCCTGCGATATTTCAATAGTGAAAAGGTTTACAAAACTAAGGTGAGGCAGAGCCTCCCAGGAGAATCGAGCAGCTCTGGGTGAGGATATATATATATAGAAATGAGACAACCGGACGTACACAGGCAGGGTGGGTGAACTGGATTTTTTAAGCTAATAGAACCCTAGCCCTCCCCTTCCCTAACACGAAAGTACGTCCAACGAGGGTACCCTTGCAATGACGCAAGTGACATTAGAATATCAACAAGGAACGCGGAACGCGTGACAAGCCTAAGAACGCCTGCGTGTCTACATGTAAAGCAACACTCGGGACTTTTCCCTTGCAGGTGGGAAAAGTCCTGAGGACGAGGATGGGAAAATTAATTGCTCATTTATGAAACGTTGTGGAGTCATGATTGATAATGACAATTATACACACAACTTCAGCAGATATGAAATTAAAGCCTGAAAAAAAATTCAGGCCTGAACGGGATTCGAACCCGTGACCCCTGCGATACCGGTGCAGTGTTTTACCAACTGCTGGGGAGGACCGTTGCGTGACGATGCTAAAAGCGGCTGCGAGGAGACTAGGGGTAGGGTGGAGCCAAAAGAAAATGAGGGGTTTTTCTCTTGGTGGAGCTGAAAGTAGTCATCGGTATTTCAGCTCTTGGTAAGCGGTGTGTCGTTCAGTTTTCAGCTATTTATAGGGGTGGCTCATCTTAAATTGGCGCACGTGTAAAAAAATACTGTATTTTATGATTAGTCTTGAACTACTGGAACATTTGGCCCCGTAATTATTATTATGAAAAAAAACTCTCAGTCCTCTCCAACCTCGTTGCTAGGGACCCACCCCGCCCCAAGCCAGGGAAAAGTCCTTGGGTCGTGCGCTTCATATCCACGTTTTAATGCTCTGGTCTACCCGCTTCCCCTTCCTCATCATTTTTAATCAGGCCCTTATAAGGAAAACCTTTTTTGTTAGCTTTAGGCATAGCCGTACGAGCGAGGGGGCTCATTTTTCGGGCAAAACGCTCACGATTCGGGCAACGTCCCTTGAGAGAAAACATTACAAAATAATGCTGTTGGCGTGATTTCCAAACCTCGTAAATAAAGTTACTAGAATGCTTTTTTATAACTTTTCCCTTTATTTATGTTTTTGTTTTTCATGTAATTTGAGTGCATTGCATCCCGATGTAAAACTAACGCATTCGGGCATTGCTTAGGAAGAACGGGATTTTCGGTGTTTTGCCCGTGCGAAAATCCCGTTCCTTGGTCTTTCTTTGCTCCCAAACCCCACGGAAACGCTTGCTAAGCAGGCTAGGCTAGGCATTGCTTTAATTTTTCGGGCAAGAGGGTCACCGCCCCCCAAAAGTCCGGTGCCCGTACCTATGCAAAAAGGCTTGTTCTCTAAGGGCAGGGGGGTTCCATTGCTTACGTTTCGGGAGGAATAAAACACTTTAGGCATTATGGCAGTCTAAACAGCCACATACGATATGATCCACTGGCCCTTTCAATCAGACCCACATCCAATAGCCAGGAGACCGGGGGCCATTTTTCTTTCTGTATATCACGGGGTGAGGGTAGTCTCCTCCGCAGTCTAGGTAGAATACTTATAGAGTACGTAGTGAGGGCGTCCTGTTGCCTGGACTGGGGACATATACAAAATAAAACAACAGACCGTGTCAGTTTATAAAAATTCTTTTTTCCTTTATTTACAAAACTCTGATGTACCTCACACACCTGATCTGCACTTTACATAAATAAATTGCTATGAAAAACCTATCAACGTCAACGGCTGCATGGTAACAGACATTCCGATTCACATCTACAGAAAGAATTCTTAATTCTTATTTCTACTCTATCTTCGGGATCCTCCGCTACGGCAAAGGTTTTTTTTTTTAACTGAAAGTCAACGAAAACCGCAGTTTTTTTAATATAAACACAATAAATGTATGTCACTCACGAAATATTTTCAACGTTCTTATTTTTTTCCCTTAGCTTTCTTGGCCGGCTTTTTCGCAGGGCTCTTTGCTTTCTTTGGAGATTTCTTCGCGGGCGTTTTTTTGGCGGGTTTCTTTGCTGCTTTCTTTACTGGCGTTTTCTTCGCTGCCGGTTTCTTTGCAGCCTTCTTCTTGGTTGCAGGCTTCTTCTTTGCGGGTGATTTCTTTGCAGCAGGCTTTTTAGCTGCGGGCTTCTTCTTGGGTTTGGCTGCAGGTTTCTTGACGGCAGGCTTCTTCTTTGGTTTAGGTTTCGGCTTCACCTCGGCCGCTTTGTTCACCTTGAAAGATCCGGACGCACCAACACCTTTTGCCTGAATAAGTTTTGCAGACGCAACAAGTCTTTTAAGGTTCAGCTTCACCTGGATCGAAAAATTGTCTCCAACTTTGTAGTGCTCGGATATGTACTTTGTTATCTTCTGACGCGAGGAACCCGTTCGCTCTTTCAACTCTTTAATCGCGGTGATAATCATTTCTTCGTACTTCGGGTGCTCGGAAGGCTTTTTCGTTGTCTTCTTCTTGGGTGCCTTTGGAGTCGTCGTCGCTGCATCGCCCATTGTGACTGACTATATTAATTTAACAACGAGGTTTATCGGAAGAAATCGATAGCGAGACAATCAAACTCACGAACCTCTACTCGGCGTCGCTTGGGGAGAAGTGACGCAGCTACGAACGCGCATCTTACTTATACATCGAATGCGGACCACTGAGGAAACAGGCACGAAATGTTGCCATTTCAGACCGCCATTGGACTAGTTGTGCTTCTTGTCCCAACTTTTCGTCGCATGCAGGATAATCTCTTCACGCGATTGCCGTAAAAATCATTTGGAATGAAAGCAACTTAGTTTGCGTTCCTCGCAGCGGTAAGTTACGTAAAGATTATTTTCGCGTTTTTCAGCAGTTTAACGATAAGCGCGAAAGTCCAGTTTGGTTTAGTTTGACATTTTGCAAAGAACCCTTCGCAGCTCAGGGAGGATGGAAGGAATTATTACTTTTTGGCTGATTTAGGAAAGTTTAACGATCTAACTTTGCATTTAAGTCACAACGAGGGTTGGTGAACATGTAGAAGTGCGTTGAAAACTTTGTTAAATATAGGCAACAAACACATCTCGACAAGTGGCTGCGAGCTGTCGTAATTGCTTTCCTCGTAAACATTTCCCCTAAAATCCCAATATTTTTTGTGTTTTATATTTCTGTGGGTCAGAAGTGATCTTAACAATCAGTAGTACTCGTTTGCTATAGATTTTGGTGGTTGTTTGGTTATTTTAAGCCTTGGAAGTTTTCGAGAAGGTAGTGTTTGGTTTCATACCATCTGAGCGTCTCGTCTCGTTTGATCCTCAAAAATCTATTCAACTTCGCAACTATCAATTATTTTGATGGCAATTTGGTCTCAAATTGTGGTAAGACAAGTATTTTGGCTTCATAATTGAAGTATTTCAGTCCTTTGTACCTACGGGACCTTTTTATTGTCTTGAAAATTCAAATATATCTCTTTATGAAACGTATTTTGAGAGCAACAAATTTTCGCGAAGTTGTTTCTCTCTGATGCTAGTTCATCTTCGTTCTTCATCGACTTTAGACAACAAGCGCTTTTATTTCGCATTAAGAGGGACTTATAAGGTATTTTTACCGTAGAAGTATTCAGTCTACTTTGATCTTGAAGCTAAGGTATTTGTGATTGAATTTTGTCTTCGCAGGGAGGTCATTTTTAAGTTTGTTTCGTACGTCTCTTTCTCAACAAAGTTAACCGCCATCTTGGCGATTACGTTTTCAAGTACAATGGATCGATCTTACTTGTTTTTTACCTTATAGCCCTCTTTTGCTACAGTTTTCAGTTGAAATTCACCAGAAGAGTTTTTTGATGTTATCTGTTAAGAAATCTGTCGTTTATGGGACTAATTTTGCTATCTAGAAGTCCCAACGAATATTCCAAGACTACGCGCCTTCCACGAACACAATATCTATTTTCAAAGGGTCAGTCTACGATAACAGAAGAAGTGCATTTGCAAGTGTTTTATACCGTTTTATTCCTTAATCAGCTCTCATATTTAAAGTTTAAAGCATTGTATCTTTATTGTGATAAAAGTAGCGCATTTTGGCCCCATAACATACGAGATTCTGTTGAAAGTTTTTCGTGTCCGTTCGCAGCGTCAGGTCATTGATCGAGGAGCGCTGAGTTGTTTCTCGGCAAGTATTGCTGAATATAAATCCAGTTGGTGTGTAAGTTCTTATTTAGGCAGGACTAAAATGATTCAATTCTTTGTTAAATGGTTTGGAAATTATATCCTGTGTGATTCTAAGCAAATACGTTAGTGATCAAGATATTTTTCTGCGTATTTTCGATGTTTTTAGTACTTATCTTCGACACACCCTGCAAGCGCTAAGTCGGCTTCCTGCATGTAGTACAATTGTTTACATCTTGAAAAGCAGTTTAGCAGTCAGTACATATCTTTTACTTTGACGGTGATTTAATACGCATAAAATTCACTGAAAGAGATCGATGTATCTTCCTTTAATTCAAAATTGGGGACATAGCTTTTAGACGGCTAAAGTTTTGGAATATCAAAGCTTGAATTTCCACGTTTCATGTCGGCAACGGAACAACGAGACGTATTTTGCATAAGTAATGACGTACTTTCGCTTCCAAAAAATCATTTCGAGATCATTCCCTCGTAAATTATCGGACTTAAAATGATCTTTTCGTGAGCTGTTGCAATAATTTTTGTTCATATTATGGAAACCCTTCTGTAAAACTAAATTTACAAGATGGAATTTGTATTGCAGATGAAAATATTAAAACACTTACTATTTTTGTGTCTAATGAATAATTTGTCTGGATAATAAAATGTGCTTATTATAACCCATTGGCTTTATTTTATCCATTTGCTTTTAGTATCTATTCAAGAAAAGAAAGAAGTCGAACATTATAACTTTGCTTCTCTGAAAATTACTTTGGTATTTTTTAAAAAAACTATTTGAAATGACTATTTTCAAAATTTTAACCCTGTAAAAATATGACTTTTTCTCTAGTAAGAAAGTTAAAATACCAATATTTCAATTTTCAGGAGTCAACTCGTAAGGGGAGACTTTGATCTCTTTTTTAAAAATAATGACGTCCTTTTAGGAGTTTTTGAATACAAGAAATTTAGTTCAAAAATTAACCGGATAGTTGGGGTAAAAATTAGTGTGATACTGTAAATCCTCAAATTAGTGCCTGGGGCTTATTTGGAATTTAGGAGATTTCTGTGTTCCTTAAGAGTTGTCTCACATCCAAGTAATGTGACGTATCTGATTAAAATTGTAGATATGTAAATCATCTAAACTCTCAAATCAAATTAAAACTTATAGGAGTTATCTATCAAACTATACCACCAATTTTGAAATACCAGTTAAATAAATTGTTGAATTTTCATGACCAGTAAATGCAAGCATCTGAATCACGTCTTGAAAGCTACAAGCCAATGAGAATTTCTTTGTTTTTCCTAAAATTTGGACAGTAGCTAGTTTGATGTTAATTAAACAACAGAAAACTTTGCAACTTCTCACTGAAATCAGATATATGTTTTGCAACAACTGTCCAATTTCTCGCATGCTGATTGGTTGGTTTTTATCATCAATAAGAGGACAGAAGGATAAAATTTGAAAACTTGGACTTGCATGCGCTGCTTTATGCAAATGAGCTACTTGTACGCGTCAGACTTGCCTTTCAAAAACTTTATCTATTCCCAGTATTTGACCAGTTTCGGGGCTTGTTGTTGTAAAAAACAAATTGACATCAGTTTTTTTATGCGTTTCTCCTCTTATTGAAGATAAATTTCGTCATAACATTGTCAAAGTTTTCAATTTATCATCAAAACTTGGACTTGCACGCACTGCTTTATGCAAATGAGCTACTTGTACGTGTCAGACTTGCCTTTCAAAAACTTTATTTATTCCCGGAATTTGACCACTTTCGGGTCTTGTTATTGTAAAAAACAAATTGACATCAATTGCCTGTGGCTCGTGGTTCCACAGCCACTTTGACAATGTTATGACGCAATTTATCTTTGATAAGAGGACAGACGCATAAAAAACTGACGTCAATTTGTTAATTGCAAAACTCGGAAACATTTTTTTAGAGCTCTGTGTCCAGAAACTGAGGAAAAAATTAAATTACTGGGTAGTGAAAAACAAAGTTCGCTTTGACTTGTAGCTTTCATAAAATGATTTAGATGTTCGTATGTCTTCATGTAGCGGGCGTGAAAAATCGGACTATTAATATTACTTCAAAATTCTTGGAATAGTTTGATAACCAGCTCTAATATGTTAGCATTAATTTTTGGTATGAAAGTTTTGATATGAGACAGTAAACATAATTATTGAGGGGTGGGGGGTCTTTTAAATGATTTACAAATCCAGATATGTAGATAGTCGAAATATAATTGTTTTTTGTAATACACAATTTGTGGATAAACAACAACATAAGCTGTGTATGAACATACAAAGGTTTTCCTAAAGTTTTAATAGCGGCATGGTTGTGTTGTATAATATTATTTTTCTAAACTTGGCGTGTGCACAGACTGAAACAATGCACAAATCCAATATCCCACATGCAGTTAATTAGTTCAGCAAATGTGACCACATATTTAATATCAGTTTTGATTTCTTCCTCGTCGATATTGCGTATAATTTTTCCATCAGACTGTGTCAGTACATACATCGGAGTGACCCTCCCTCTCTTGAAGAACTAGAAAATGTAATAACTTAAGCTAGTCTAGGCTGGCTGCAAAAGGTTGGCTGGGCTTTTAATGCAATGATGAATCAGCAGATCTTCAATAACATCCTTTCTAACAGTCAGAGTGCAGCTTGAATGAGTTGATAATGGGTTGTGACCAATACTATACAATCATTTGTAGTTTCAGTACTTGTCCATAAAACAAGGAAAGATGATGGAGCAAGAGGGGAGGGGCACTTGTAATATGTATGTGTCAGTTCCTCAGAAGTCTCAAAAGGATTCTGGCTTAACTAGCTTGAAGAACTATGTAACTTACAATCCGTTTAGCTGGTCTTCTGCAAAAGGTTGGGCTCTTGGCCTTTAATCAGCAGATCTTTACCCATTGTGACAGTCAATTTGCAGTGCTTGAATGAGTTAGTAATCACTTTGCTTGCTTGTGATTAAACATGGTCAAGACTATACATCCTTTTTGTCTCAGTACTCATCCATAAAATGAGGAGATGGGGGGGGGGGGGTGCTTTTTTTTAAATTTTGGCTGATAGCAGTGGTGTGTAATGGAAGGGGGCAGTATGAGATAGTTAGAACAGATATCCCTGGATGCTGAGTGGGAATATTCATTTGTTAATTTCTGAAAGATTAAATTCATGAGTTATAGGATATTCAGTCTGAAAACTTATTGGGATAGGGGATGCTCAGATCCTCTAAAATGGGATCCATTACATCATAACTTAGTTTCTTGGCCCAAACACTTTATTACACTTTATTTAGCCTTTTTAATGGCGATTCTCTGAGGTTTGCATTTTACTGGTGGCACTTACAAATATCATGAGATTTAGGCTTTAAGAACATGTAGAATTTGGAAGTGTAAAAGCTAGTCACCAGCATTTTATGGACCAAAACAAAATTGAGGTATTGACTCAGATCATGAAGGTCAGAGAGCAAGTTCCTTTGTTCTCTCTGCGTGTCATGTTAGATGTCGTGACACTGTTGATTGACATCATTCCAAGGGTTTTAAAAAGGGATTCAGTGGTCCTGTGTATTTGAAAGGGGAGCCTTTTTCAAATAAAAATATATTTGAAAGGGATACCAAAATGTTGGCGGAAGTTTAACTGTAGTTAGCAGAGTGTAACAGAGTGTAACAAAGCAAGCTTTAAACTAATACTGCAATCACTTAACTTTCTCTTTCTTTTTTGCAGATTTTTAAATTATGTGATGCAGTTGAATCAGTCAGTGCTAACTTTGTAATTATACAATAATACGTCAACTTCATAGTAAGAAAGTTATGGTTTGTTGGAAGTTAAAAAGATCTAATCACGGTTTGGAATATGCCATAGCTTTCATGTGAACTACCTGAAGTTCAGCAATCACAGACTATAATTTGAGTAACCTTGCATTGTAACTGATTGTCAAATTTGACATAGGATATTGATGTGATTATGTAGAAAGTGTCAAATTTGTTTTTCAGGACATTAGGATTTATTCTGGACACATACAAAAGTTGTGTACTCGCATCCAATAGGCTCAGGTGCCCGGGAGTCATTACGTACAAATTAGTAATTCTATTGATCTGTGACCTCACTTGCATTGTTTTTTGACTGACATTGAAAGAAAAATTTTCCAATTTGCTTTGTTTTTCTCATAAACATTGAAATAAAATATGCTGTTATGCTACAGTCAGCTGTTTTGTTACAGTCATAAAACCATCCCTTTACTACTAAAGGAAAAATATTAATACAGAAAAAATCTCACCAAGTTGTGACAGGCCAAACTTTTGTACAGATAGGTCCTTTTTTTCCACCTTTCCTCTCCATGCTCCAAGTGTGATTGTATTAGCAATTTTGTAATAATTTCTTCTAAACAAGGGATGTCATTTTGAAATAACATATACATTTCATATCAAGAGTGAAATCTTTTTAGGTTTAGTATAATAGCAAACGTTCTCTATGGGATCATGCAGTGATAGTTCATTTATGGTTTAGAATAATTGAATGTTATCAGTCAGCTGTAATGTCAAATGTGATGATTAAAAATAAAATTGTACTCCTCTTTGATCAACATAATTTTAAAGAAGATTAATAACTTGTATCAGTATATAGGAGATATCAATGAAAATTAAAACAGTTTTTAACTATGTAAGTTTAATTTTGGAAACTAATTTAATATTCAGGAGGCCAGGATGGCCAGGATGGGGGCTGGGCAGTCTCAGTGACCTACCTGCTTCCAACCCCTTCTTTAGTCCTCCCTACCTCTTAGTCCTTTGGAGTTCAGTAATATAAAATGTGCAAAGTTTCTTCTGATCCCCACCAATTCAGTGCCTTCCACCCTTTCTCTCTCTCACTTTCTGTACAGTTCCCCCCTATTGTTCTCGGGTTGGTGCTTCTTCCTTTCACCCTGAGAATTCAGTTAAGGAAGTGAGAAGTGACCCTATTGTTGACATACCGGCCAATGCCTATCAAACCAAACAGGAAAGGGAAATTGATCCAGAGTGAGAGTTTATTTGTCAACTGTTCTGTCAGACAATAGTGTATAACAGACCAGTGATCATGTTTGGTGACTTGACTCACGATTTGGTATCATAAGAAAAATTATTCTCGCATTTTGGTTGGTTGTCATGATCATATGCATTCAGATGAATTACATCATTTATTACAGCCATTTTGAAATCACTGGTTATCCTTGCAATCTGATTGGCTCTCAGCAGTGCGATTTATTTCCAAATCACACTATTTTTTGCTCTAAATCGCATCTTTTTCTCGGCCAATGAGAATGAGACAGTAAAGCAAAACAACCAATCAGATTTCAAGGCTTTTTAAACTAACCAATCACAGTGCAGGAAAATGAAAGACAAAAAACCCATTGTTTGGCAAATTTGGCTACTTTTGTTGTTCTAGTAGTTCTTGTATTTAGGCTATAAAATTGTGCAATTTCAAAATGTAATAAAGTGCCAATTGAACTTCGGGTCGTGCAATTTTGGTCTGAAATCATACTTGTGTACTGGTTGGTTTTCAACAGTTCTGATTGACAGCTTTCTGACCAATAAGAGTGCGAAATACCTTGCCTAGTTCCCGGGCCTCGAAGTTTCACCGCTGTCGATCGTTTTCGTATCATCCTGAGGTCGGATAAGTCACCGAAATTGCTCAAATGCTTGTCTAAGACCCTAGTTACCCTAGACAACCCTCCCCCTGAGACAACTTTAGCGAACGTTTATATGTGAAAACAGTTTCCCTACAGGTCGACTCAATGTTGACCCTATATGATTATTCATAACACTTATTGAATAATCAAATGTTCAGATATCCCTCTTTCGATGAGTTTCCCTCGTTCATTTGATCACAGTGGGTTTTGCAAAGTTAAATTTCACTTCCTTGATACAGGTTTCTGCTTTAAACCCTTAATCCTTAATCTAGGCATTTCGTGACACTTGCTATGCCGAGAGTTGTCCCGGTTAGGCGAGCAAAGTGTTCATATGTGGACAAATCGTCCCGCCTGCCAGGGTTACCCTACCTGCTGAGGTGAGACATGTTGTAAACAAAATCCCCCGTTCATGTTTGACGCTCTCAAAAGAAAACAAGGACAAGAGAATGGTTACGCACGGGTAAGTTCATTCTTCTGGGAAAGTGAGGTTCAGTACTTTTACTACTTGTTCCTTGCAGAAACGGAAATATTGGTGGAAGTACAGTGTCATGGTTGCTTTGGTTCGAACTTTCTCAATTTTCGAAAGCCTGTAGTAGCTGACGTGAGACGGTCTCGAAATACCTCTAAAATCTGTTCAGCTTCGACACGCCTTCGGAAGATTACGGAAATCTTCGAAGATAAAACGATGCATTACGATAAATACACGAATGGTTTGCGATAGGCTATTTCGTAGTTGACTTTGGCGTCTCTAACATACGTGATGCTCCGTATGATTTACAATAAATATTTATTTTCGAACTGAAATAAGCCTCGGGCAAATAAACTACATTAAAACATCCTTTTGTTAAAAAAATAAATAAACAAATAAATAAATTAAACGTGCTTCCCTGATCAGTTTCGCCCCGATCGCCCTTTTCTAAAAAAGTCCAGTAAGCAACTGAATAAGATTTTAATTACGAAGCGGGTGAATTTGTTCTGTACAGTTTTTGTACTTCAATTTGCACATAAAACATTCAATATTTTTTTTAGCGAGTAGTCGCACTATGAATTCGACCAATTCAGACACGCATAAAAGGCTGTTTAGTACTCGGTAATGTTAATTTCGCCCTCGCATCTCCTGGATACGGTATATTTTAACGTGCCGCATGATGCCGGCAAGGTGACGACGTTCGTCATCTGCGCATCACGGTGATTCAATTTTCACTGACTTTCCTCGCGAAATGAAAACACAACCATGCGCGAAGACTACAGCGTTTGTTCAGGATGTACCCTTCACCTAGCATGATAAGAAGTTAATATACCGCAAGCTTCACACTGTATGCACAGCTGAACGACCTCTTTCTACGTAAATCAGCGCGCATTGTTCACTAATGTTTTGCGTAATTTACCCGTTGTGTTTCACTATTCATTTTAGCTAGTTTAAATCTTTATTAATTTTAAATTACGCTCTGCTCTCTGAAATATCTTCACGAACACAGAAAACACGATTTTTTAAAAAATCAGATCTCTTTCAGTCAGTTACGTTGGTCTTTCGGAGTCGAGGATCTTATTTCCAGTGTTGAGTCTACGAGAAACTTGATGAAAAAAATCAGTTGATGGTAGTCACTGAATTAACTTTTACTTCACCGAAGATAAGAACCGGCTAAAGTTTATTTCTATAATTCTGTTTGAGGCGAGCAAATGGGAACATAATTATTAAATCATGATTTTAATATTTCTACTGCCCCTATGTTTATCAGTTTTCGGACATTTAAAAGTCGAATTCTGACTTTTGTAGTTTTTTTCTTCTACTGTTTTGATGCCGTGTTTTTCACTTAACTGTCTCCTAAGTGTTCAATGATGTTTTTTTTTAACGATTTGAAAGAGAATTGCATATGCAAAGAGCAACTGGCCGTATATATTTACATTACAAGGAGAAAATTTACTTCTCTTATTAGCAAATAAACCCAAACGAAAAAATGAAAACAAACGAGCCTGTACCGCGAATGAAAGAAGTAATTAGACTGGCGAAGGCTGGTTTCAAAAAATGCCTTTTGTTTGGCATGTTAATGCTACGAAATCAAACTCTTCTTCAAAATAGGCTAATAATTTATTAGTTGTTTACTGAAGCAATGGAAATCCTTTTATAATGAGCTCAGTGAAGTTCATACGAGCTATCAGTTATCAAATTGCTTTCACTGTTTATGGTGCTAACGTGCTCAGTTAAAAGCCTTTAGTTTTCAGTGAGATTAGGAGGAAATTGAGCTTTACATAAAGGATCGGTTTCAAGTGGTTTGGCTGAGATTTCGGTAACGAGTGCGGATTAAAGGGATTTTGAATTGTGTGTTTATTGCAACCTGTTCTTTTGTTCTGCTTGACAGATAACGTGGAATAGGTAAGAAAATATTGTTGTTACTCCGCGTGGAGCAAGTCGACTTTTGTGGACTTTTGAGAGATTCAGTAGAAGGAAATGAGAACTCCATCTAATGCTGCGCTCCCAGCCGATAGCTGTGGAACTCAAGCTATCAATTAAGTGAATTCTGGAACAATCTTCGACTTGTTTGTTTACGATCCTCAACAAACACACGAGGCCAGGGAATAAAACCATACATTAAAGGTGTCTCTCACTTTACGTGGTCCTCGACAACCTCCTTCGGAGGCTTCAAGTTTTACATGGAAACTATCGCGAGAAGACAAAGACAACGCCACGAGACAAGTCTTTTTGAAAAGGGTGTGACTTCGGAGAGTATTCTTTGAGAATTAAAATTTGATGAGCTGCATGTAAAAGATCAGATTGATGAAACATTAATAAACCCTCCGTCGCTAAATCACCATTATTCACTTTGCTTGAGTGCCGAGATTTGTTTGCAGAAAGAAAAATAAATCCTTCTTTGCTTTCGCTTAAGAAAAGACGGAAATGATATAATTGGGCGAGCTTTCAGAAAATCACCCTTGGAAATTTCGCTTGCTATTTTGCGGCAATCCCAAGATAATTCATCATTTTGATAAACTGAAGACTTGTGCTGTACAGCTTGGAATAATGTAGCTCCAAAATTAAAATCTTTTCTTCATGCTTTTAATATCGTTTTTATCTTACAAAATGAAGTAACTAATGTTACACTGTTAGAAAATGGTGTTGGCAAATACAATTTGTTACCTGTAAATAAAAATGCGCAGAGTTGCAAATTGATGGCCAAACGGTGACAGCTAAAGGCCCGCATCAGGGAAAATTTCTAGAATTTCTAAAATTTCTAGATAGAAAATTCTAAAAAAAAGAAAATCAGTTGTTTGCTACTGTGGAATATTTCATTTTTGTTTCAGTAATATATTG
>OMLO01000971.1_pt1 | contig 20918 bp, 9 predicted proteins | sample 1674811 | NCBI WGS metagenome assembly OMLO01 (sample SAMN06265003, study PRJEB25207) | coral metagenome | isolation source: Coral host | place: Mexico:La Bocana,Puerto Morelos, Mexico | collected 2008-11-13 | reverse complement strand
GTGTATAACTGCGATGATCAACCATACATTCAAGTCTTGGAGTAAGTCCGCCGTTCTATCTTGATGAGTTCGTTCATTACCCATACCTATGGTGTCATGATCCAACAAAGTTTGTGTTGTACTCTTTAGAGTATTTCTGGAAGATGAAACACAGATGAGCTGGTGGTAAATACAATTTGCCTTAACAATTTTAGTTATTATCGTCTTTTGGGTGAAGCTTTTGAGTTACTAACGTTTTTGATTACAAAAAGAAACAAATTAAAATCATAACTGACAAGTTGCAACTAAACCTTGTTTTCATCAAGGTTTCGCTGTTACAGTGTAATGTACCTGTACCATAGAAAATGGACTAATAAACTAATTGATGAAAAGGTTGGTTGGTTGATTGAATTTGGAGGCTGCCTAACCTTCTGCCTTTAGTTGTTTTGTATGGTCCACAGGAGAAACGAGGGTCGGGACGAACATTCTGCAAAAAACATGGTATAATAGTTATACATTCTTCAACGAGAAAAGAAACTTGCACAAAAATTTAAATAATTTGATGTTAGGCAAACCAAATCATCTATAGCTGGGCTGTCGTTGATAACATCGATTAGGACATTATTTGTTTAGCGGGGGAACTCGCTAATACGGGCTGGTAGGTATGTACAGCCTCAAAGGGTAGAGTTCTCAGCCGTTTTAAATTTGCCCATAAATAGAATATCGAATTTGGCCATTTAGATCATAACTAGGGTATGGTTCTTGCAACCTAGCCTTGAACTGAATATGTTTTTTAGAAGAAGCTACTTTTTTAGGTTATAAGTAGGCTAGGGAAAATAGCACATTTAGATCATATAGAGGGAAAGGGTATTGGGAAGCAGGTCGCACATCCCCACCCAATTTTTCCGGGAGTCTCACCCCACCAGTAGCTAAGATATCACTGTCCGACAACTATACAATATGGAAATCTGAAATCAGTACCACAAAGCAGGTCGCTTTAGTTAATGGTCATGGTGTTGAGCAGTTTGTGCTAATTAGGGATACTATAAATCGAGAAAAAAGGATTTTAAAATAAGAGGACTTTAAAAAAGACTTTGTTGTGAAAACAAAGATTATCACTGTATCTAAACAAACCTCTTTCCAAAAGTTTGGTTGGCACTTGTTTTTCTTCCATTCTTTCCACATCTTGCTTTCAAATGAAAAAAGGGGACAAATATTCAGTCAATAATTATATGACTTACAGAACATAAAGCATTCCTTGAATTAACGTCCCCTTCACTGATTTGATTTAGTGACTACTTACACAGATTGATTCGTATGAAGATCTTGTTCTCTGAATCCCATCTGCAGAGCAAATTGTGTTGCTTGAAGGAAGGTCCGAAGAAAAAAAAAACTAAGATAACTGTCTCTCACTCACATATTAAATATCACTGGTATAATGTTAATCTCAGCATTGCTTTACAACCGGAATATATTATACTAACCATCTTCACCAACAAGAAAAGTTGCTCTGGTGTTCTCCATAACAGCTCGAGCCACAGAAATTGCTGTCTTGACGCGCTTCAGACAGCCCACTGCACCAGCGGCATGCGTTGCACTGTAGTATGATGAAGACAATCAAAAATCATTTCCTTTAATTTTAAAACTCATCAACAATTCAGCATGCCCATTCCAAAGAAAATTATATCAGTATCAGAGGCTGATGTACACGCTGATGTACACGGGCTGTTATTATTGAAAGACTACCAGCTGACTGCTTCGTAGATTTGGTTTCGACGTTTAAAAATGAAAAAATATGTTTCGTTACATTTTGAAATGCTTCAAATTTCGTCAACTCTGTCTCTCGTGTTTGATGAATTCTAACCATGTCACGTACGTACACATAATTCGCTGGTTCCTGTGTTAAATCTCGCTGTAAAGTATTTCCCAAAACGATGAATTATAACTTCGTGCCTTTTACTACAGCTGCACACTTTGCATTATTGACAATAATAAAATTTTTTACTGTTAGAGGCTAGTATGAACTTCTTTTTTTTTGGAAGAAAGATTTACTCACGAGCAGGAGCTGTTATCTCTAAACGAATACAATATATATATAATCCCCCCGGCCATCTGGTTAATTACAAAAAATGTAAATGCTTTGAAGAGTATATACGGATTTGGCTGTTTCAAAAGTACCCGAAGCGTTTGCCTTACCCATCAATTATTAGAGCATCTAATGTTGTCTCTCCAGCTTCATTAGGACTGAAAAAAAAAAAAAACATTTGAACAAATGAGTTTAGGCAGCCAAAGATTCCTAAAGGTTGTAAACTATAATATTTCGGTAACACTGCATGTCCTGGATGTGCTCTAAAGAAAATTTCATTTTAGCTCTTATCTCGGGCACTTGTTCTTTTTCTTGTCGCAAAGCAATCTACTCATAAGATTATATATAGAGGGCTTGCATCTGTACTTGAAACAGCTAATGTCGTACAATACCTTCCACCATAGCCCACAGTCACTCGGTGGGTTCCACATTGGTTTAGCTCACATTCTGTAACCCCTTCCTCTATAGCATCAAGAGATCGTCCTCCTTTTGCAAGTACTTCCCATGCTAAATAAAGGTTCAATATAGTGATAGGTCGGAAAGATAAAAATTATCATTTCTAAACAAGAAGGCAGATAATACCCATAACATGAGCCACGATATACATGTAAAGATATCGGTTTTGTCTACGGACGAGTATACGTCAGAAGCCGGGGGGGAGTAGTAATAGCTTCACAGCAGTCGATACCCGTAAAAGATCGTTTCTAGCAAAACGTTTGGAAAATGTAGAGGAAGTAGTACCAGAAGCCACCTGCGAGCAGGACCACCTTTGAGTCACTCGCGCGGCGAAGAAAAATTGAAAGCGATTCCGTGGTAAGGAGTCTGGTGAAGAGGTGCTTTCTCGTCTCACGGCTACGCCGCAAGCGCTTGTGTTACAACGTGAACCTGATCGCAGTCTATCAACTGCGGAAGCCATATTGATATCTGATAAAACATGCTTCCTTAAACTGGCATATTTTTTATGGTTAAGAAACCTAATACATACATATACCCCTCGAATTAAAAGGTAGCTTAATGAGTACTGAACTGTGGGACGGCTCCGCGGAACCGTTTATAAAGAGGTGCCTATACTGGCAGATAAAAGATACAGCAAATTACAATCTATCCAGCCACTTGTTATATTCACCTAAACATAGACAAATTGTAAAGCAGGTACAATAATTTTTCTAAAATCACCAACTTATGAATAATTTCTCGACCGCAAATCGATCCTGTAAACGGCGGTCGCTTTATTACCTTTGTCTGTGGCCACTTCATGGTTTCCAGCCCACGTGTTGACCACAAGAGGAAAGAAATCAGAATAGCTACCAGAACTTTTGATGTACCGTGGCAGTGACGAAATCAAAAGAAGAATGAAATGTTTCAAATTTTGAAAGTAAAACAACATTTTTGCCAGAGATGAACTAAGCCTAACATAAACTAAAAACAGGTGTGAACTGCCATAAATTTCAATAACTGTTTTGTATTGTTTCATCTTTCGAAATTGCAATAAAAGTCGTCGTCAAATGTAATGCCTGTAGTAAATTGTAACTGACAGAATTGACACATGATCGGCGAGGCCAATCTTTATGTGCCGGGCGTTTAAAGAGGCCAGCTGAAACCGGACTCGCCTTTGTAAATGTTTGTAAAGATCGGGGGCATATATTTTATCAAGCTTCACTTGAAAATAAACGTGTGCTTTTTACAAAAAAAACTGATTAATTAACTAGTGCCATCCTGTATATTCAACATAAAATTACAGAGTGCATATTCTTTACTGGAGGTTTTGGATAATTCGTGGTCATGTGACCTGTATAAGACTGTTAACCGGCTGGAAAAGGAACAACAGCTTTCGAGAAAACAACACTTTATTCTTAGCTGGCAAGCACACATGATCGTTTTACACCTACAGTACTGCCCATGCAATCAATAACACCTTTACGTTGGATTTATTCCTTTCGTGTACTATCAAATAATTTTACCTATCAGTTAAATATTCCACGCTGATTGTTACATGCATGTATGGCGCGCCTATGAGAAATATTGTAATTACTTAATGTCACAGCTTGTCAGTACTCCGTGATGTCAAAATATTGTAATTACTTATTTTCCCCGTTTTTGAAATAAGTGTAACTTCGCACGTTATTTGTCATTTGACCGGCAGCCGAATATCAACAATCACATCAAAGAAAGTAGTCACCAACAGCCAAATAACCAAGTAATATAACCTAATATATCTCAGTGTTGTCACTCGCAGAACTCCTCAGGGATTCAGAATTTACTATCTCTCGTGTAAATTTAAAGGTGTGATAAAAATTAACGCTATAATCGAACGACGTTTCGAATGTTCAGCGATCATTTTCAAGTTCGATAGAAGAAGAAAATTACATGTATAAATATGTGGTTAAGAACACTAATATACATACGTATATATGGAACAATAGGCGATATGGTAGGCATATTCGTAAAAAAATATAAAATTATAAGTGCAAGCTAAAAGAAACGGAAAAAGCCTTGAAAACAAAAACCTAAAGAAATATTTTCGCGCGGAGAGAGTCACATTGTCTGTCATAAATCAGCCATTTTATATTACCTTTGTCGGTGGCTCCTTCATAGTTTCCAGGCCACGTGTTGATCACTATAGGAAAGATGGTGGAATTGTTAGATGAGTTTTCGACCCACAGAGATAGTAATATTAGTTCAAAAAGAGAAAGAAGTGTAAAAGTGGACCATTTTAGACTCATGCCTGCTTTTAAAATAAACTAAGGCAGGTGACCTGCTGATGATAGTTTAAGTGTTGTGCATTTGTCTTAAATACTGATGGGGAAGAAGCTGTACATACACAGTTAGTAACTAGTTTAGGTCAAAGAAGATGTCTTAGGTAATGCACCCTGAACGTCTGTCCTCTTCTTGACGATAAGTGTGGCCTAAAAACTCGTACTAGTCACGCTATTTCATATTTCCATGTCATTTATTTATTTATTTATTTTTTTATTTATATAATGCAGGGCCTATGCACCTCTCCCGTCGAATTTTTGCGTGGGCGAAATGGCTCACATTAAGTTGGCAGATAAAAGTTTGTCTGTCTTCTAGAGTCACGTACTAATCGAAAACAATTAGTTAGTGGGATGACTTTGAACTATAAAGGATTGGGTACTAGTGTTCGAGGGCTCGATTTGAGGGTAATCGGCCATTCCACCTTCCTTCGTGGTGTTTTCGCTTTTGTATGATCTTTAACCGGCAGTTTGGGGAAAGTTCATTTTTATTTCCTTCGCTTTCAGTATCGGTTTTTGTCCCTTTATAGCTTGTTTTGAGATGCCGCACTTTGCTTGTTTACGTGTATCGAAAATCTGTCTTCGTATCGATGTCCTTTGTAGTTTTGTATTTTAGTGTTTATTCTGTTTATCGAAAATCCCGCTTCTTAATTTCCTTTACTCTTAGAAAATGTGGATTGCAGTTGTATTGTCTATTAACAGCTTTCTTTGATTTCTCTTTCAGGTGAACATAACCGGAGTTATTTTGCTTACGAAAGCCAGTGTATTTTGACTTTTATTGCAGGTTGCACAGGTGCTGTTTCGCTAGCTTTTTCATGCTAACATTTGTGATCATGTAATCTTGATCATGTGATCATGTAATCATGATTGCTTTGCGAGAAGTTACCAGAACAACAGCCTTGTTTATTGTTTCAACAAATGTTGATCTAAAACATGCTTGTCATGATATCAATCCACCAGAACACATTGGATTTCAAAACAAATATCGTAGAGAGATCATTTCACCATAAAGTTTATGCCTCCCATCCAGTATTCCGCACAACAGCTTATTAATTTCAGTGCAACACAAAGAGAAATACACAATGAAACAGCTAACAGTAAAAATCTACACAGTGACAATCAAAAAACAAAACCATAACAATATCATCTGATAATTTCCAGGTCAAATGCGTATCTTTGTAAGTCTCAGCCTTTCTCCTGCCAATAACTTTTCTTCCAAATTTAATCCATAAATATCCCATCTCATTCATCTCCAGCACTAATGAGTAAAACAGGTAATAAACTAAGCATCAGTTGTAGGTTCACCGTTTACTTCAAATTTAACTACTAGTAAATTTACTACATGTGAGGGAACGGTACATACAGAATGACGTAATAGGGCGCTATCTGACTCGTGCTATACCTTTTGTCTTAACAAAGTAACAAGCATGGCTTGCATTGCAGTCGTAAACGAGAAAAGATTAGAGAACTGGTGTTAAAAGCTTGAAGAAAGTTTTTGGACAAAACCCTATCCTGATAAGGACCCTGTTGGCAATAATCAGCCCAGTTTTATTTTCTTAACTTCTACAATTGAAAAAACAGAACGCTACGTTCACACAAGTACGCAGTGAGGACCTACTTTTATCTGTCGGTCTAGGCTTACATGAAGCATTTAGCGGCTCTCTTAGTAAAGCTTGGCTGCTAAGCCCGTACACCAGACGCCATATTGGATAATTTTGTACACTGGTCATATTTCTCCTTAGCTGTTTGACATGATAAGAACAATAATTTGGTTTGGCGGTGCCGGATTGTTTGCATCGTGTTACTCTAATCTGGTGCGAGGTTATCCAGCGTTTAGAAGTAAGTAACAGTGTTACTTTTATCGCACTTTGAACGACGCTTGTAAGCTAAGCTGTATTAAGCTTGCAACCCTGAACATTGTGCATGTTCGATATTACAATGTAAGCTTAATAAATATAGTTCAGGCTGTAGTGTAAGCTGCAGAGTTTGGAGTACATTCAACAGAGCCAAACGTTCCAAACTAGCCACGAAATGCATTTAAACCAAATGACATCTTACTGTAGTTTCTTTTTCTATGTTTTTACATACATGTAAGACTTACATGTATCCACTTTTGAGAATTTAGAAATGCAACTTATTTAAACTTTTTGTCAAGTTGCTGAGGGTGATGCGTTGCTACGTTTCATTTGAAATGTTTCACCATGCACATAGGTACGCAACAAACGATGCAGGATGTTGGGAGAACACTAAAAAAGACATACTGTAGTGTCTAGATCACTTGTCTACAGTAATGACTCGTGATTTACAAGCTATTCGAGTGTTTTTTCAACATCTCAAGTGGTTTATTGCACCGAAGAACCCATAGAAAGAGTGATGTATTGCTGTTATAATTATTGAAAAAGTCTGTCAATGAGAGGAAAATGTTTGTTTGTACTTTCATGATGAAGTAGTTGCTTATTCTCATCAAATTCATAAGACGATGCAACAACCCAGTCACAGGGACTGAAAGAATGAAAGCAAAAACATTTTGTGCTAAGAAAGTTTCAGAAAGGAATTGGAAAGGTTATTGGTTAAAGTTAGAAACTCAAAGTGTATTAAATAAATCAAAAGTATTGTCACAGTGAAATGCAGAGACTGCACAAAACGTTTGCAAACAGTTGCATGTACATGTATAGTGTTAAGCTCGGTCTCACACAAGCTCTCAGGCTGTAAATAAAAGTGGCATTATTCTATTAGTTATCTGGGGAAAGTCTGCAAAGTTTTGTTTTCTTCATGGGCTGCAATGATGACCTTGTAGTTGTTTTATATATACAAGTAAGATTCTCTTTTGGTAGGTCATGTCATCAGTATGTGTGATAGTCTGGGGATAGGGGATTCTGTCCATCACTTGCTTGACAAGCAGGCTTTTGGCCAGGATTTGAAAACTAGGCATTCAGAATGTTAAAAATTCATAAGGCATCATACTGTATGAAGAATTAAACAATTTTCAAGTGAAGAAGTGGCCATTCACAGGATGCCTGAACACCCATCTGGCTGAAAGCCTGTCAACAAGGAAGGGAAGTTTCTTGGGAAACGTTTGAGGAAATTCAAATTACATAAGTGGTGTAGGAAGTGAATGTTTTTGAAGCTAGTGAAGATAATTTTTTGCCAGTACATCATACATGACTTTTGTTCTAGTTTGTGTGAATGGCAAGTCCATATTTCTTTTTTTTTTCTTTTTCTCTTGTATTTTATTTTATAAAAAGTATGTTTTCATTGCATACTGATCATTTGCAGACTTGAGAGTATCCACACCCATAGCTGCAAGTCCCCATTATGTGGCTCTGAGTATCCCACATCCCATTAATTTTGATTCCAAAATTCCAATTGCAAAGAAATAATGATTCTCCTACAAGTACTTGACATCCTGTTTCATGTTCCAGTATCTTGAAAACCCCTAGAGGGGTAATTAAGTCTGTGGATGGTAAACAATGGGTGTGGCATTCATTGAATGTTCAGTTTACATGAAACTGACTGAAAGATTTTACAGAACCTTTGATGCATGTATTCTACACAAGTGCTTTTCTGTGGCTTGGTTATAAGGCACATCTGTATGAAGTAAGAGCGGAGGAAAATTATGAAGAGATGGTTAAAAAGCACAAAAATGTACCATGGTGGCCAAGAGCTCAACTTTTAGCAGAGAGAGCTGAAAGGTTAAAAGCTGAGAAGGAAGGTGAATGTTGAAGTAGGATTTAAACCAAGACTATTCCATTCAAACCAAGCTCTCTTGGTTAAGTGTTACTTGCTCAGTTTTTTTCCCATGAAAGTTTATGGATGGAGAAGGTTAAAATCGATATTCTCTGAAATGGACCAACCAAACTAGCTGTATAATTTTAATAATAAAGCCTGTATTAAAATATTAATTGCTTTACATGTATCATACTCTACAGTCAAGTCATTGTATATATCTGGTTGACAGTTGTAAAGCTAGGCACTTATTTAAAACTGAAATTGCTCGGCTATCGGTACATGTAGACATAAAGAAAAAACACTCCCAACGACAAACCATTTTCTTTTGTGCAATGTTTTTGCCAAGACAGTTTGCTGAAGCTACATGTACATTACCATCGTATTAAGTCCATCTCAGCGGTCTGTATTTTAAAAATTTTGTAAATTCAGACAACAAGATGTTTTTTGGTTGGGGGGTTAATACATGTACTTTTGGTTGTGATCGTGATAAACTCCAGACAAAAATTAAAAAGCGGTCTGTGGACACAATATGTGAACATAGCGTTCACATTTCTCCTACATCATCACAGCTGTACACGTATCTACTTGTGTGTAACTGTGCTTTGTCATTTCTCTTCTTTATTAGCTGCTCTAGTAGAAATGGAGGAAGCAACAGCATGTGAGTATCAAGAGTGTTTTGTTGTAGAGGACAGGGCTGCCAGGGCTATAACCCATAAATCATATTAAAGTGATTTTGCCTTGGTGCCATGGGTGAGATTCTCTGTTGTTGATAGAATTCACAGACAAAGTAACAAGTTTGCTGCATGTGTCACGAACATAGATACAGGAGACTTAAAAATGTAATGGAAATTCCTGGATTATACATGTGTACATTCCTGTTTTTTTTTTCTTGGCTCGCAAGGGGTGGTTGGAAGGGTGGGGGTGTTGTGAGGTGTGGCAAGTGGTTTAAAGAATATTTGACTCCTTGCTCTGCCCTTCTGCCACTAATCTTTTTTGCCTGAGAAATGACTTCTGTATCTGGAAAGTTGTGTTTCTCAAATAATAATACATGTATAAGAAATGTACATGTATTGATACGAGTGTTGTATATTTTGTTACTTCTGAGTTAAATTTAAGTGGCCCAGAATTGAGCATTTGAAAAGAGAATTACTCAAGGATAACGTATAATAATAAACCTTGCTGAGCGAGGCATTTTGTGTGCTATTGCAGTCTTTCGTGCTGTATCTGACTAGATGGGGGTGGGTGAGGAGCTACTCATGGGCTTAGTCACAGTGTGAGCATGTCCTACATGTCTGTTGGAATGTACTGTAATATTATTAATAAAGTATCGTGCTTCTAAAAATGTTTTATTTTCTTTCACAGAGGAGTGAAACTACATTTCTGGAGATATTTCATTTAGAACTTGACATCTCTGATGGAAACTTTTACATCAAAATCGTTAGTTTAATCTGTTGTAGCTATCTGTTACACTTTATAGCCCGTCAGAATCACATGATCGAACTAATTTTTTGCATTGTAAATATAAGAGGTTGGATTTGAAGCTAATAAAAATTGTAATTTCTTCTGATTCCATGGAATGCGTTTCTAAGAGTGTACTGGTTTTTCTTGTTATCTAGTCAGTAAACAGAATGTTTTTTTTGTCATTCTCATTTCTACTCCATGTTGAAAAGCTGCTAATATAATTATGTAGATGTTCTAAATATAGAGATGTGGGCAGGAATATGTTTCCATGAACAAATATTGTGCCCAGACGGTCTGAGCAGGAGTGTACTTGGCACAGAGGAATGTCAGTTCTCAGAAACTGAGTTATAGATGCGTGTGAATTTAGCAAAAGTTGAATAACTGTTAAGAAATTGGCAAGAAGAAATATGTTTTTTTCTAAAGCTTTTCTTTTTTTTCGTCCTGAGTTTGCCGAGTTATTGGTTTTTGGCCTGTTTCAGTTTTTACTTGATGTGGTTGTCTTAAGAAGCATCCTGACTTGCCACAAAACTTCAAGCCATCTACCAAGAACTGTAGTAATTATTGTCCATTAACCCTCCTTAGAAGAGATTAATTTTTTACAAAAATTTTGGCGATCTCGTCAAGGAAGAATCCAAAATTTCGGTTTTTCCTTGCCTATTTCCAGATATAATATAATCTGAATTTACGCTGCATTCTCTTCCTACTCCCTTGATTGTCTTTTGAAGAGAAAGGAGCATTGGTTTAAAAATGTGTGAGGGGCCCTTGTAGTCCATTAGCGCTAGCTTGAGAAAGTCCTGAACACGACGATGGGCTATTTGCCAATGATACAAGCAAGTAGTATTCACGTGACCTGGTCAATTACAAAAAATAAAGAAATTTTCTTTTGTTCCAGTTTTAGGACTGTTTGTTTGTTCCAAGATAGTTGTCTTGGCTCATTACATACATTTTTGGTAAGCCTTCGCCGTTTAAAAACCAATTATGGATACAATAGATAATGTCTTTTCAATACATTATTAAAACGTTAAGTCTGAATTTTGACGTGCTTTTGGCAATGTTAGTGCTGCATCGCATTGCTTTTGTTAAAAAAAAAGTTCATGTCTCCAGTAAAGGCAAAATACTTATACAAGGTCTGCAAAGAGCCAGTTAAGTGCTATGAACCTCGATCACAGAATTGTGCAATAAACAATTCAACAACGCAGCTGCTTCTCAAGGTAAGTTAGGTTCCCCACGTTATGGAGCAGGTGAATAGAAGTTTATACAAACAAAGACTGCGTTTTGGTTTTTGATCACGTACGTTTAGTTCGGGGGGGGCTGGAGACGTGGCTTGAAATTTTTGCACCCACCAATGGTACATGATAATGGTACCAGTTCTAAAATAGCACATTATTATTTTTCGGCTCTCAATACCCAAAAAGGTACCACAGCATCTTCCGCTGTGTACCTTTTGAGGCTAAAAACCGTACAAGATAACTAAAGCGCTTTTTTAACTTCTAAAACGAATAACGAGTACCCCAGTCCGTTTTATAAGCGAGTTCCCCCCCCCCCTTCCTGGGATACTTTCAAAGGACTCCGGCCACACTTCTTGGTCACAACCAGACGTTTTGTACCTTTTTAGTTTTCCTTTGAGTTCATTTTAACTCCACTTTCTATAATTCGTTTCAGACAACGTAAGTTTATGATGATTTTATTTTTTGCTAGTATTAATTATGATTTCGCTCAGCAGAGCTAAACCAAACTAACCGTCAGACAGTACTAATTAAAGTAAAGTAGAATTACGCATGCATAATATTAACATCGGGATCTCAGATAACCAGAAGTGAGTGCCATTCGATTCTAGAATAAGCTCCTATGCGGTCTTCGGCAAGAGACTGTGGCCAAAAAGAAGTAACAACGAACCTAAAATATGGACTTCTTCGCTCAAATTAACCATCTTTTTAGGTAAGGAGGTGATATATTCTATGTCGTTAGCTAACGACCGGTAAGTTTGTAGTCGATTACATTTTTATTAATTTGCAAACAAGCTAGAAAGAGATAGACTGGCCAACATTCGTCACACCGCGTAGCATTTGATTGATTCAGCGATTCACCGTGGTTGTTTTGCACACCTTTAGTTTCCTTTAGCTGGTAGCTAGAACAGTCCCGGAAACGGAATAAAAGGAAAAATGCATAAAAAAGCATTGCTTTTGCCACGATAGATCATAGCGGTTATCACGGTACTATTTTAAGTGGAGCGACGATATACTACAAACAGTTGTTCCACCAACTGACGACAGATTCAACTACACAATTACTCGTATGTGTTTTTCTTGCTGGGAATCATGCTCTCATTTATTAATTCTTGATGAAGAAAAATTATCACCTGGTGGCTTACAGTATGACCTGAAAAACATTTATATTTTCCCCTTCAAGTCAAAAGATCGTTAAACTCTCTCGCCATTGTAAAGTAACTGTGATAAGATCATTTGTATTTAGCGTTGAACAGAAGGTGTACGTAAAATGGTCGATATTTTATCATAATTGCTGTCAATTCTACACGGCCGGAAGAACTTTAAATATTCGTTCACTTATTTCTTCGTAAGGGTTCGGTTCTCCGCTTTTCCCTGATTTTCTGCATAAAATTTAAAATTTAAGTGGTTATATACTGCCTACTGGGAGATAAGCATAAAACCATGTTTCCTGAAGTTGAGTCATATAATGGATTCCAAAACGGAAATTACCACTTGTCGACTTTAGTAAATATTTATGTCATTAAAAAATATATCGTTTCATGTGGGAAGGCACTAAGGTTCTTTCACTATGGCACAAAGTTCGCTCGTATCGCGTTTCGCGTTTCACGCTTCTCGTTAAAGTACCCGTCGCAATAAACTAAGCGTTTTCCAACCGACCCTTTTAATTTGTCTTGTTTGAAGGCCATCATCAGTCGTGAATCATCACAAATATCTTTCTCTGTGACTGTTACGTTCGGAAACAACATTCAAATCGTTTTATTTAAACGTTTGCTTTTTCTTTTGTCATTTTCAACAGCAAACATGACCGGCCGACTAATGTAAGTCAATCATGCTATTAAATATTCAACTCAGTAATACATGAGGCGGTCACAAGAAGAGAAAAAAACTTCCTCGTCTTAGAATAATTATTTAATTTCTGTTTGTAGCAGCTGATTGTTTCGCGCTCGTCTTGTTCCCTAGGAAACGATGACTGAATTATTACGTTGTTCGCCTGTATGATTGGTTCCAGTAGTGATGGATTCATATACAGTTGCACTCCGTTAATTCGAACTCGGTGTTTCGAATTCCCCGATATTTCGATCTTAAAGTCATCCCCCTTGGATGAGACCCTCGCTCATACGCCCGATCGACCTCCATTATCTCAAACTATTTTTCGTTTCTCCATGAAAGTTAAAAATAGGGGTTCAAAGGTACATGCCAAAAAAATAATGATAGAAAATACTAATAACAATAATTATAATAATAATAAAAATAGGAAAATAAGAAATAAATAAAAAAAATGTTTTACAACTATGCGTACCATTCGCATTCATCTCTTTTTCATTTCTATCGCCTATTGGTCCACACTCATACTTAGGCGTTTTACCATCATTTTATGCATGTCATTTCATTCTTATACCGAACTTATCGCTCGCTTATAGCATTAATTTTTTTTTTATCAAAAGTCAATTTCAAAGAACTTATGGTTTCGAAAAATGATAAAATGTATAAATCAGCCAGCTGCTTTGCAGATGTAGTGTGGTCGCGATTTTCTGTGCCAAAGAGTGGTGTATGTCAGGATTATAAATTATGAAACGTAGGGCAGGCATTTTAAACTACTTATTAAACGAGAGTGAGGTTTTAACGGGATAATATCAAACCGAGACCTTGCCGTATTGACTGTCTCGATATCGATTGGTACGACAAGGCCGAGGTTTGAAATTTAATTTTCCCATTCCTTAAAAACCGATTGTTCGATGTCAATAATTTTTGCTGTGATCGGCCCGTAGGCATGGTTTTATTCCTGGAGGCTAATTTGCACATGTTTCTACCATATTTGGATGCATCAAATCAGTAAAAATATTGGCTCAAAAATGATCAAATTTTTACATCTAAAACGTTGTTCTATGTGTTTACTTTAAAAATAATTTTATTCTGCCTGAATGAAAGTAGTCCCTGAAATTTGATATTTAAATGGGCGTGGTCGAAACCCTCTTGTTTTGATTATTGCAAAATAACTCAAAGAATATTCCTTCAATTTTAAAAAGGTTGGCCAATTTATGCACGAGGTTGAAAACTAAAATAAGCGCGCTTTGTAGAATGTCTACTTTCTGATCTTATCACTGAGTACTTGTAAGAGCCGAAACCATTGTTTCTCTACCCAGGTATAGTCTTTTGCTTGCTTTATTCAGCTGTGTCTGCATTTGTAAGATGTGGTTATCTCTTATAACATGTGCCTGAGTATGTAAAGCTATTAGCTGCACGTTTCATTTCCCTAACGTGAAAGCGTTTCAATTTTCATTAATTGTCCAAGTAGCCAGACATTGTGTCGGCTAGCTTGTGCTTTGTACCTGAGAGATCCTGGCCTTTGTGTTTATAATTTTTTTTTTGTACTCGTATGTTCTACTTTTAAAGGCCACCTATCTATAACAGCCAGTTCATTCTAGCACTAAAGCTGCCCTTTGCATTGCATATTCAATTCATAATTGGTCTCAACTGTATAATAAGTCCTGTATGCGCATGCCTGTCCTCTCGAGCAGACAAGACGGTAGCTAGTAATTCTTAAATTGTGATTCGTGCGACCTTTACCAGCTTAGTTGAAATCCCTCTTGAGTTTTTCACAAGACCTTGCTTTCGCTCACCAAATCTCCCACATTGAAACTTCGCAGAAGAAAATTTAGTATTTCCAGGAGATTTAAAAAATGTTTTTTTAGCCAATCTATTGAGACTGTCGGAAAATCATGAAACATCTCGCCTTGGTAGGGAATGACAAAGGCAAGCAAAGAAGAACGTTGACGAGTTTTGTGATTCTTGATAGGATCAAACACCAGCTAACACAAGTCGTTTAAAAGACGCAAAATACACCGAAGCGATATTACTTTATCTTTTTACTTAGTGTTGTTGATACACATTATTAACTTCTTTTCAGCAACAACAACAACAATAATAACAGCGAAAGTGAAGAATGATCATCGCAGTTAATTGGAAAGAAGAAGCCTGAAAAAATCAGGGCTTCAACGGATTCTTCATCTTCGGATCATTCTTCACTTTCATCTACAACCGCAGTTCTTATATGAATTATTTCATATAAACTTCACATCAATAATAACAGTATTAACAGATTTGATTTGGCTTCACTTGCTTTTTGGCTTTTCTATCTCGTACGCAGGCGCGGTGAGATTTCTGAAAATATCTACAATTTTATCAATGGCGAATTCGTTCCACCTGAGGACGGAAGATTCGCTGACACACTGAATCCGAGCACGGCAGAAGCATTATGTAAATACCCGCTGTCTGGAATGAGAGATTTAGAAAAGGCTGTGGAGGCTGCAAGTTCTGCATTTAAACTCTGGTCAAAAGTATCTAAGGTAACTAAGGAAAGAAAAACTAGAAGGCAATGGTGGATGTGAAAGTAATAATGATGGTGATAATTAGACTGAATGAGGTATAACGTAACACGAGCGCAATTTAGTAAGCGAGTGCCACCTTTTGAATTGAAAAACAGAAGATTGGTTTGGAGTGAGACAAATCTATGTGCCCCTGAAAGTAGAAGTTACGCTTATATCCAGTGCTAGCCCCCCAAAAAAACGCCTGATTAACAAACAGGTTAGTAGGAAGCCTGCATTCAGATCAACATGCATTTAGGAGCAAGGCGCCGCGATGAATAAAATATCAAACATGAATAAATGCATAAACATAAAATATATATGAAATCATTCATTACCGGCTTTTCACTTCCTCTAATCGCAAACTGTTTTCAACTTTTTAATCTTTTCATGCAAAACGACAGATGGATAGAGCGGAAGTTTTAAACCACGTGGCTGAATTGTTGGCAAAGAGATCAGAAGGATTCATTCGCGCGGAAATCATGGACCAAGGACGAGCAATTCATTGCGTTAGTAAAGAAGACAATGACATTTCAAGAGAAGTACACAATGTAAAACATTTTACTGCACAGGCCATTGCTATAATGGAATCAGCAACACGCACGAAAGGCAAGAGTTTATTCATAATACAAAATAAACTATCGTCGGAGAGCGAGAATACAGACGGGCTACTTTGGGGTAGCTGCCGTTGAAAATTCGAGATAACTTTGAATTGGTTGGAACTAACTTATGTGCTATTTTAGGAGGATGGTGAATGCAAGACTTTCCTCCCAGTTGCGAGCAAGAGACTTTCGGACGTTTATCAAAACAAATAATCGAACAAATCTGGAATTCGAACTTTTTAATTTCTTAGCCTCGCAGAAATTCGAGACTCCAAGAAAGATCTGTGAAAAAAGAATCGAGAACATATGCTCTAGTTTAAAAAAGAGAAATAAAGCAAAAAGCGATAAAAGAGCCTCTGCTCGCAAAGTGGAGTTGCTTATGATCGCTACAGAAACGAAACCTATGCTTTTTGAAGAACCATTCCACGCCTTTTATTGACAGAAAGTCAGGAAGGAATCCAAACACTGTAGACACGAAACCTTTGAAATTTATCCAGCTCATTCCATTCCAGATTCTGTCAGCTATGCGTCTCGTTACCCACTTGGTGTAGTTGGAATAATTACTTCATGGACCTCACCACTGCACTCCATTTTGTGGCACGCGATCCCAGCACTGGCCAGCGGTAACTGCGTGGTCATTAAACCGTCATGTTTGGCTCCCATTGAGGTCCATTTACTTGCCAAAACATTCAGTGATGCAGGTAATGATCGAATACAATTAATTCTTCATGATTTACGGCTAAATGACAGTTTGTCTTCAATTCTCTCCTTTCTCCTCTTTGTCAAGGAAAGATCATAACTCGTATGGTCGAAGTAGATTAATAATGGTTTGAAGCCAAAACAACACAGAGGTCTTACAGTGCATGTGCGTCAATTGGCGCGAAAGAGAACAACAACTGAAACATATGGGTAACATTTAAAACGAAAAAAATAGAAAAATTTAGAGCAAGAGAATTGGAATATAAACTTCAGTCTGAACCAAATCAACAAACGATATCTAAACTAATTACTGCCCCCATTGTTCGTCTATGTCTCAGGATAATGTACATCTGTGTGGAACGTTACCTTAGGTCCCTGAAATCTCAGATATCAGTTAAATTTTAGGTGATTTCTCATCTATTCAAGTATCAGAACTTAGTCTCTGTTATAACCGTATCAGATCCTCCATTATCTAGCCTGTTGTGGGATCTCTCGGTAGTTGAGGATGAGCGAAAAAAGAGGCGAGAGAGAGAACAACAAGGGAGGTCTGATGTGAGGAAGGAAAGTGTGCCCTTCCCCCCCCCCCTTAGTTCCCTATCTACCGAGAGCTTGGAACAGTCTACCATTATCATAGTCAACTATCAGTTAAATCCCATCCACACCCTCCCGTAGTTTTGTCAATCGATCATGGCAGTAACAAAAGGCATTATTTATTTTTCAAATCTTTTCTATTCTAGGAATTCCAAAAGGTGTCGTGAATGTGGTGTACGGTAAAGGCGATGTTATTGGCAAAGCTATGGCAGAGCATCCAACCGTAAAGGCTTTGGCATTGGTGGGTATTCTTGACCATAAAATGTATTGCTAGTTGTTTAGATCTAGTGACAGTACAGAAAAAAATGTCTGTCCTTTATACACTTACTATACCGTTACTGTATCGGATAATAATTCGCGCTATGTCGCAATGTCGGCTAATTACTGAGATGCAATGATAATAAATAACTAACTTTTTGCGGATGTGATTTAGATTTTTGGTATCTTCCGGAACTCCTCCGCCTTAGCTTTGAATTTCGATTCCCTCCGATTGCCTGATGTCTAACAACAACTAGCTTTGAGTGGAATAACTCGCATTATTAAAAACTGGATTTTTACTGGATAATGCGCGCAATTCACGGGTTTTCATTGGCTTAGCCATCATGCGTTATGAGCCATTATACCATGCGCTATGAAAATGGCAAGCTTTGGGGCGTTTTTATTTTTTGTCTAAGTTTAGTTTTCTTTATTTTGGGGGCGTTTTTAATAAAACAATTATTCCACTCATGCTTGTTAGATATCAGATGGTTATAGCAAACTCGGCACTACGCCCCTTGATGGCAATCTACCATCTCATGTCCAACGCGAGCTCGTGGAATAATTGTTAAATATTTTTGCCGTCCATTTATTATTTTTAATTTTTAGGCTGGAAGTGAAAAAACAGTTTGCGCCGTAATGAGAGCGAGCCAGCTACTTTACACGAAAAAGTTCACGTTTAGCTTAGCGAATTGCCATCCGATGATTGTCTTTGATGATGCAAATCTAGATGAAGTTTTCCCTGCCGCAATCAAAGGAAGGTAAATAAATTCATACATTGCGTTGGTGGTCGCTGAGTATCGAATGAGAGACTTTCAGTTGGTTGTCAGGCGTTTCAGCTATGAGAAAGCATAAAATTTAAAAAGCATCCTGTTATGAAACGTACGAAATAAAACAGTAAGAATAATGTTTTTTTCTCAAAGTAAGCAGTTTCGTTTACATTTTTTTGTAAAAACTCCTTTCGAATTTCAGAAAGACTCCCTAAAAGACGTTTCTCCTTGGAAGGGGGAAGGATATGTCATTAAAATTATAGAAGGCTGTAAATGTTTGTCTCTTTACCATTGTATTCCTACAGTTTTCTTCAGAACGAGGGGCAAAACGTTCATTCTATCAATCGTATTTTCGTCCACGTGTCAATCCTTCAGTCATTTAAAGAAAAATTCATCAGATTGGTACGGAGATTAAAAATTGGGAGTCCACACGAGACCAACGCACAGGTAAGCAAAATTCCTTCCTAGTTTAATTAGGTCTTCACAGTGTATTACCGCTTTTGCCTGGCTGTTCACGTCATCGCATCAGGCTGTAATTTTGCTTTTGTCAGAGCATTCGATCACGAGAACTTCGGCCATGGCTACAAGGGAGGTGTTATAGAAGAAAGCTGCTTAGTTGATATGGATATAATCTTAATAATATTTGCAAAGGGTGGATAAAATAGCGTAAATATTCTCTGTAACTTTAAAGTTACAGAGATTATTATGTATGCCTCTATGCCTGTATGACTCTATGCTAGAGGCATACAGCTTTCGGCTTATCAGCTCTACACCACAACATTCAAGATGGCGCTCAACCAAACACGCGTTCACAACCTTCCGTATGAAAAAACAAGGCGATTGGTACAATTTACCATAATTCAGAGCTTGCGAAAACACTGACAATGCTCATAAATACGTAACGGGAAGTTCTGAAACACTCAAACCTAGTAGGCACAGTGTTGTTAAAAACAATAGCTGTCCTTGTGCCTAATCGGCAGCTTTCATTTAGGTTCGCGAGTTATTGTGGTAAAACTTCAGTCGCTATACGTTTTTCCAACTGAGAATTACTAAGAGCGTAAAATAAGGCGCATAGCAGCCTTTAAGGGAGCCATGGGACTCTTGGGGACTGATTCAGCTACAATTTAAGCTGTCAATGGTCGATGTCTTAGTAGAAGTTTCAACCTCCTAAGTACCGAGGAAAACGTACGTCCTAGAAATACAAGTAAACTTTGTGGCTTTGGTTATGTTCTAACTCTAGGTTGGCCCCTTAATAAGTAAGGAGCACCGCCAGAAGATGTTAGGTTTTATTCAAGGCGCAGTAAATGATGGAGCAGAAATTTTGTGTGGCGGAAAAATTCCAAAACTTGACAGCAAGCTGGACAAAGGTTACTTCTTGGAGCCTACGGTACTTGGAGGTCAGCAGTTATTGATTGTAATATTAGTCGTTTCACCTGAATACAGCTAAGGAAGCCATTTTCAGATATTAGAACCAACAAATTAGAAATAATGAGCCCTATTTTGAGATTAATATATCAAAACCCGTGATTTAACTCGATCATGAGCAATTAACTTTATTTGCTGCTTTGTTCTTTTCGGACAACAAATACCAAACATTTCTGTCTATTTGGATTGGGCTGTTTTCAACTGAGTGTCGAAAACCTAAAACCAAGCCAATACTTAGCAAGTAACTCCTCAGAAAATCTCAAATCGTAGTAGAAACAAAACCAAAGTAATTGCCTGATTAATTTTAATACTCAATCCTTCTGCGGAGAAAGATGGCGACTGTAGATTTTACCACAATACCATGGGAGCCTTACACATGCAACCCATAAGCAAAAGGAATGCCACATTTTTGCAATATTTGTCCCTAGGCTAACTGCATGTCATTGTGTATGATAGGCTTGATTGCCAGTAGAACTTTTCTGTACGTTTTCATTAACGCTGTTAAAATTTCCGTGGACCAATCGCAATTATATTAGTAAACACATTTCTAGCCTATATACTTGGTATCACCATCTGCTCGATGCCAAACGAAACACCCCAGTGATCCTACTACATACATTGAAGAGATCCTTTTTCTCCGTGTTTGTTTAGGTTTTCAGTGTTCCACTGTAAACACCATCAACACATTGGAAGTTCAAGGACCAGTGGTAAATATCGGTAATATTATTGATTAAGGTTACCGTATACCTTCAGATGGACAATTTTCTTCAAATCTGGATTTGAAAAAAAGACTAAATATTGGCGGAGAAATCGCGGTTTCACGTTTTCGCCGGAAGTTTGTTTGCGAAGCAAGAAAATTTTTTCAGCGCTGTTTTCTCGAAACAATATTTTTCTTAGAAGGAGACACTTTAAAGAGCTACAAGTCAAAGAGAATTTGTTCAATTGCCCTCAAATTTGGACAGTAGCTAGTTTAAC
>OMLO01000970.1_pt1 | contig 20923 bp, 17 predicted proteins | sample 1674811 | NCBI WGS metagenome assembly OMLO01 (sample SAMN06265003, study PRJEB25207) | coral metagenome | isolation source: Coral host | place: Mexico:La Bocana,Puerto Morelos, Mexico | collected 2008-11-13 | reverse complement strand
AATTTATTGATACTGATCATCGGTTTATACCAGCGTCTTCCTCCCGGACTTCGCTGATCGGTCTTTCAGTTTTAAATGAAGCTTTTATTATTATTATTATTAGCATGCATGGAGCCGGACTGCTGGTTCATTGGATTTGAAAAAATAATGGCGGACATAGCTCAGGTGAAGAATTTTCACAAGATTAACATTAATATTGATGCGTCTTTACTGTTTACATCTTTTGGTTTTAATTGAGAAAGGTTTTAGTAACGCTAGTTACAAAATTGCACAAAAATGCTTACAGGACCGTTCTGAAAACCATTTTTTACGAGATCGCCCCCTAAATATTGTTATTATTAGTTGAAATCTCTCAGCCCAAACAAAGGAAGAGAGCAACAAAATTTTATTTTGTTTTTTTTTGTGTAATTGTCGTTACAAAAAGCAACTTCGTGACCATTTTTGAGCAACGTTTTGAGAGATCGTAGTTATTCGTTGCTCACTTTGACATTATACCAGATAATACGTGCGTTCGAATTCCACACGCCGGCTTATCTCCAAACACGTTCCCAGGCTCTCTGCATTTCCTATCTTTGTAACGATAAAGAGCCCGGGAACGAGGTTGGCTCATTTCTCGGATAGAGCCTACTATATGCACCCCCACCCCTCTGTCAAAAAGCTGAAAGTTTGTGTTATTCTAAGCAGCCCTAAAGTGTAACCTGAAGGGGGACTGGCGGGGTGGGTGCAACTCAATGTAAAAACCTGTGAAGTTTTTTGTGATTTCACAGTCAGCTATCACCAGGACTTGTGACTTTATTTCATAGACGATAAGATGAAACAATTTTTTCTGGCCACCCCATGCAACTTGCGTTGCACATAAATGCTGCACAAATATAAGGATCCACAAAGATAAAATTTAAACCCCTTTGTAAATGTGATTGATATTAAAATGTACATAGTTTTTGAAGAAGTTGCCTATGAAGGGAAAAAACCAATCTTGGCAGCTGCAGTACTTTCATATTTTATCTTGGCAGAATACTCACAAGAATGTGTACAAGATTTAGTTTATAAATTTTACACATAAAAGAAGAAAAACATAAAATTGCTTAAATTTACAAGCCCATAAAATTTTATACAGACTCAAATGACAAATGGAACTTTTTCTACAGCCACGTGGTGAAATGGCTTCCGGCTTCAGGATGGAGAAACATATTTTACATTATTTAAATATTAATTGTGGTACTGTCAGTATAAATACAGTATCCAGTACCATTCTGTTGTTTTACAGGATTTGTTCAAATTTTAATTCCCCAATAACTGATTACTTTTTGCTACTAATGTACGGAGCTTCGCTATTTTAGTACAAAAGTGTATTAACATTGTTGAAATGCACATTTTGCAGTGCAGTGTGCTTAAAAACCTGTTATCTCGGAAGAATTCATATACATTGCAAAATAAAACAGCACCTTCTTTAATTCCTAAAAACAGAGCACAAACTTTAATGGCGAATACAAGCAAAGCCAGCCATAAAAAGAACCCAAAAAGTGTAAGAAAGGGCACCTAAAATTCGTTGTGAAATAAATAGCATAGTGAAACTGTATGGAAGTTCTTTTTTTTTTTTTAATTTGTACCACTGGCTTTAGTTGCAAACCCCTTTAAATACTGTACTTGATCTAACCTACACAAGTTGATTAGGCACAATTTATTTGTACATGGGTTTCAGAAAGTAAAAGTTAAGATTTTAAACAGATTGGTGAACCTTGTGCACTCTCAAAATACACACAAAACATCTGCATTTTCAACTTGATTTTGACACTATTTACAAAAAAAAAAACAAACAAACAATTTTGTGCTCTTTTTACAATGTTCAACTCCAGTGCAGGCCCTATGGAAAATTGCTTATATTAATTTTATTAACAGTTCAGGAGCCAGGTGTGGAAACTGAAGCCACAGCTCCATCAACAACTGCAGGGCCTGTACTTGTTGACGTTCCAGAGCCACTAGTACCAGCCCCTCCAGAATTCCTCTGTGCATGAAGGGGAATGAGGGTTGAATTAAGGGACGGTTTGACTGAAAGTTCTGTAAAAAGAACAAGAAATTTTATATGACACAGTTTAAGTGTTGAAGTACACTACATGGCTGATTGCCAGACCAACAATGCAAACAGGAACCCAAAGAAATGGGCCAATTATAGATCACATCCAACTCAGAGCAAAACACTCATCCAAGGAGTAAAATAATTTATTTAATGTAGTTCTAATGATTAAAGTGACCATAACCCCAAAAAATGTTTTTCACTTAACAAAACCTTGTATTGAACTGGGAAAAATGCTGAACAAAGTTTTTAATTTGGTTAAAACCCAAATTTTTTTATGACTTTAAGAAGTGCTCTTTTTTAAACATGACCGAGCAGCAAAATCACTTAAAGAAGTCTGGGTATAGCATAATTTGTGATGTCATTCCAGGACATTGATTGCTTTCTTGTTTGGGACAGTCTTTGCTTCGCTTGCAAGAAAAAAAAATGCCAGATAAATGGATTTGGATGCAACAACAGGACAAATAAGGAAAAGGGCATATCCTTTCATCCAATTTCTATTTACAGGACTGATGACACGGAGAAGCGCAAACGAAGAAACAAGTGAGTTGACTTCATAAAATTAAAGCATGCTCAAGGGAACCCACGAAATACTCAGCAGTGTGTTCAAAACACATCTTAGATGAAGATTACTTGGTTTTGTTTTTTGGTTTGACTACGGTTGATTTTCAAAGAAGGCTGCAGAAGGATAATACTGGCATTTTGATCCAAGCAACTGGTATTTCTATTGAAAGAAAACCAGCTGAAAGCAAGCAAAGCGAGAGGAAAGTGAGAAAATATGCATTTGTGTTATGACTAGTTTTTGATCGTGCTGCATTTGTGTTTGGTCTGGCACATGCTTCTTTCATTTACTTTGTATTTGTAAGTGAATTCCTCTAAAATAATTTTCTACTCTTCCTTTTATTCCCAGACACTTGGAAAAGTTCCAAAATTTCTGTACACGCCACTCAAAGCTCTCGAGTCGAACCTGTGGCAAAACATCATAGAATTAGCATGGAACAGGCCTCTTCTTTAACCCCTATACTGATCGCTACAGAAGCAAGACCATCAAGTTCTTGTTCCTTTGTCTTTCTGCTTCGTATTGAGTCAGCCAATTCTCGTCTGCTAATGGTCCACTAGCATAGGCATCTTCTAATTCATCATCATCCGAGATGTCTTCTTGTTTACTCGTGTTTGATGAAACCTTGACTTCTAAGTTATACACTACATCTGTTTCTGCGGCCTTGGAATCCAAGCTTGAGCAAAGCTAGCACTGCTTACTTTTTTTGAGTTGAATAAATGTTCTTTCAACAAAAACGCTGAAAACACCGAGCCCATAAAGACAATAACCGAGGTGATGCAAGTAAAGGCCAGAGGTCAGGCTACAAACGATGCTCACATTTTGATAATTCATAAAAAAATTGGGTTTTTACAAAATGCAAACAAATTGTGGCATTTTTCCTGGTTGCATACAAAGATTTCACTGAGGAAAAACATTTTAAGGGTTATAGGCACCTTAAGCGATGCTGCTATACCTTGATTATCAATACAGCTAGACCTCTTAATGGGATAATAAAAAATTAAATGGCCATAGTTAGTACAGAGAGGTGGAAATTGTGAGGATGCTTTAGCAAAAGCAAGTGTGAGAAACAGACCATGGACAACAAAAACTCTGGCGATTACAGAGATATCAATCAATTAAACATTCAGTCAAACTTAATTTTAAGAGGGTAGCATATTATAGTTTTTTTATAGAAGAGGTATGACTTGCACCCCTGTCATCAAAGAGCATATTATATTATTGCAATAAATTTGATGTGACATTTTTTCCATTGTGGACCAAAATTACCTAATTACGTATGAATTATCTTCCAACAACAAAACCAACCTACCAACTACCAAAGTTACAGTACAGGTATTACAGCTTGCTGTCACAAAGATAAAGCCAAACTTAAGTATATTACTTTTGGCTTCAAAAACCTGTACAGTTATGAGAACACATTCCAACTAGTTTTAATTGGTGTAAAAGTAACTGAAAATTAATGAATATGGTAATTATTGACATTCATTACCTTGTGGTGTGAAATTAAAAAGTGGGGGCAGATCACGTCCATTTGGAAGTTTTGTATTAGGATCACGGAGTTCATCAAAGAAACAGTGTGCACAAGATTCCACTGGTATGAGCCTTGTTGACGGTGTATACTCCAGTAATCTACTACACAGGTTAATTGCTTCCGGTGGAGTCTTGGGTCTGAACACCTGTAATTAAAAATTTGCTTAAAACTCTAAAGCAAAGTTAATGAAAATGGTGTTTAATAAATACCACCTTTAAAATATTATTCTTCTGCAGAAGCTGACATGACCACTGACTTAAATCCAATTTATTGTTCTCAAAGTACGTCTTCAGCACAGGTTAAAATCAGCTTAGACTTCTGATTTTCTACGAGACAAATGCCCAAGAACATTTCCTGTTTACAAGCTCTGGACAAATGCAGGGTTGTTGCTAAGTGCTGGCTACCGGAGAAATTTGCCGGTTTAGAAAGAGGTGATTGTCAGCGGGATTTTGATGGGCAATCACTCGATAAAGGATGAGGAATGGTTTTTAGGTTACACACTGAACCATATCAAACCATCTAAATGAGATGTCTGGAAAAAATTTTGGGTTACCTCGAGTATCACTATAACAAGTAATGTAATTGAATAAAATCTTGTTTTAAGCGCTTGTTTACTGTTCCATCTTTCCTGTCCTGCTGTTAGCTCTGCATTCAAGGCATTGCAAAAAATTAGGGACAAATTCTTTTTTTTTTTTCAGGTGACCGACTCCATAAAAATCTTTGCCAGGACACTAGATTATTAGCTGTGATCCTCCCAATGATCAAGAATTTTGCCCAGCCATCATAGAATAGATTTTAAGCAACAAAATGGAAGTAAACAACCAGTAAGGCCTAGATAAAACATCAAATTCTCACAAGAACACTGAAATAAATGTTCCAGTTTGGAGGAAAATCTATGCATGTAATGATCGTTTTTAGTCTGTTTTCCTGAAAACTGAACATGTTTGAAACTATATATATGTGACTTGTTATCATATATTGGACAGGTTCACTTGTTTACACTGAACATGAAAGGCAAAGAAAGTTATTTTGTTTATTTTTACCTTGCTCCAAGGATGAGGCTTAATTTGCGGAAATTTAAACTCTGTGTAGTGTGGGTTCATTTCCTTGATTTGTTCCCTAGTTGGAGTACCTAAGACTTTTATTATTTCAACAAGCTGATCCACACCGCTGGCACCTGGAAAGATGGGCTGTCCAAGAAGAAGTTCTGCCAGTACACAGCCGGCAGACCAGACATCTAAATCAACAACAACAAAAAAAACTAAATCAACAATAGTATGCACTGAAAATAAAGTAATTTATTCAAAGTGATTAGTATGTTTGCTACCATATATTGAATGCAACTGAAAAACTGAACAGCAGAAAAAAGATGGCATTTGCTTCATCAACTTTCAAATATATATGTTGTGGTTTAAATTTATCTTTGGTTTAAAATTTTTCAAACCAGATTTATTTTGATTTTTCTTTGTCTCATATTCATTATCATAATCTGAAACAAAGGGAAATCAAAATCAAACTGGTATAAAAAATATTAAACCAAAGATAAATTTAAACCACAACATATACATATTGGCAGGAAAATTCATTATACATAAAATTTTGTCAAAACTCATGCAAGATCCTACAATTTTGCTTCTACTGTATATATTACTTACTACTCCTAAGAGTGCAATGCTTAAATCCATTCAAAGGAATCTTATCATGATGTTTTCAAGACAAGGCAAAGAGAGCATTTACAGTGACTTCACTTACCAATATCAGGAGTGTAGTCAGTTGCTCCAAATATGAGTTCCGGTGCACGGTAATATCTTGAACATATGTAGGAAACATTGGGCTCTCCTTTCACTAACACCTTGGCACTACAACAAAACAGATATTGATTAACATTAACTCGACCAGATCTATAACTAGATATAAATGGCCAGCGACAGCAGCGATGTTAACTGGAAACTCAAAGTTTAAAACTAGTAATAAAAAAAGAACAGTTACAACCAGTGGAGGCCAAACTGAAATTATGTTAAAGGTGAAAGTTTCTAAAGAAACTGTGGTGCTGTGTCGGTTGGGGTAACAAGGTAATTTGGTTATATCAACTAAGTTGAAAATGTCAATTGGCCACCATAACTAGTTGAAAAGCTGTCGATTCGAGCGTTAGCCCTTCGTAAGATGAAATTATGTTGGCCTATGTTGGTTGTGTAGCTTGATGAACAACTAATCATAACCATTACACTTCTCCACCAGAAGTACAAACAATAAAGTACAAATACTTCCACAACCATCTTCTTACCTGCCAAAATCACACAACTTTAACACAGCAGTTTCTGGATCAAGAAGTAAATTCTGTGGTTTGATGTCACGGTGGCAAATACCAACGGAGTGAATGTAAGCCAGAGAACGAAACATCTGATACATGTACAGCTGATTACAAAACAAAAACGTGAAAGGGGTTTAAGTTCCCTGAGGAAACAATTTATTATGCCAACAATTCATCACAAAACAAGTTTATTTTTCACCAAGAGGTATTATTCAGATGTCCTGGTAGTCACACTGTTCTTACATTCTGTCATACTTAGCACCTTGCTAAAACAAAGACTTACTTTTGAAAAATATATCACTAGTATTTTAACAGCTTTTCTCGCATACTACATTTCTTATCCATCAAGACTTCACTTATTTACATCAGAACTCAAGTAACACTTTAGCAGTAGCTGAAATCAACTTGAGAATTTGATCATTTATCAAACACAATTTTTCTGCTCAATTGATACAGAGCTAAATTCACTAATGTTAGTAATTAGTTTTGAAAATAAAATTTTCCAATGCTGAGTTGATGGGATAAAACCAACAATTAAATCCTTTTATTCAATTTTACCCAGCTTACCTTAATATACAATATGGGAATGGTCTGCTTTGCTTTACTGTAGTGCCTAGCTACTCTATAAACAGTCTCCGGAACAAAATCAAGAACCAAATTTAAATAGATTTCTTCTTTCTGAAAAGTAAATAAAAGAAAAACAATGCATTACTTGATTCGTTCATTAAATTTGATACATCTGGAATTCCTTGAAACAGCTCTACATTTTGTAGTTAATGCCTTGAGTATTTGGCAAATACAAAGTGATTTTATTAATTCAGGAAGCTTACACGCAGAGCAATTTGAAAATACAGGGCTATATATTTCTAAAGTAAGGCTTACCATCCACATGAACCATCATGAAAATTGAGCTTTTTTTTTTACAACTCTACACACAAATGAAACTTGTAAATGCAGATTTTCATTTTTAGATGAACAGGAAACAATTTAAAAATGGAGATTTTTCAAAACCATGATGTCACAATAATCATGTGACTTCCCTGACTGAGGTTTCCTCAAACACAAATCTAAATTAGCCAGTAAACTGAGGTTCAAAAATGTGTCTTCCCATTGTACCAGGAAAGTAGATTTCCCTTAGCGAGGATACCTTTTCATTCTTGCCACCAGTTGGATGTTGTACCCCTAAAAACGTGACACCCTTGCTGTCATAAATTTGCTAATGTTTTAAGAACTACATGTGGCTAAAAGCTGTTTGCAGGTGGAAAGTTTTGCAACTTTCACAATTTTCAAGCTGATAAGGAGAGCAATCTGGTCAACCACAACAAATTGCTCAATAAGATAACTTTTAAGTCAATTACTCATCAGTTGACATCAGTACATCTCCATCTAGTAAATGAAATGATGCACTTTCCACAAAAATATTTTTATCTTCAATCCAACCTTTTAAAGACAACAAATGCAAAAATCAAAGTTATATGAAGTTGTTTTTTTAAAATTATAGATAAAGTAGAGATGTTGTGGTAAATCTAGACTGCTGGAAACCTTGCTGGTTTGATTAATTCAACACACTAAATGAACAAAACAACAAGGAAAAAAGAAACAACAATAAAAGTTTAAGAATTTCCTGCAGGGTTATATGTTAGATGCAGAATTAAGAATATTATTTTGTCAAAGTGTGGAATGAGACTATTCAAATATAGGCTCAGTGGTTAAAAAAGTAGTAAGTGTTACTCAGAGACCAGCTAAGTAAAATCCTTTACATGTAGGTACACTGGTAAAGTACCTGTTAAATTACCTGTGAAAACATATTATCATTGATGTGAAATTTTGACACCAAAAAAACAAATGCGTTTTTAGATAGTAGTTTGTGTTATAATAATATCAAACAAAACTGGTTGTACTGAACCATTTTCTGGAAATTGCCTGCATAGAGAGTGGTTAACTTGCAATTACTCAGGTTATTCTGCACATCGAGTGCCATCACATTAAGCTTTAGGGAAAGTTTCAAAATGAATAAAAATTATGGAAAACTACTTCAATACATGATTGGATGGAACTACAGGAATAATAATTTCAAGAAGAGAAATCAAAAGTGTAAGAAAAACCTAGCTAGTCCCACTAACAAACCCAGGCAGCTTTCTCGGCCTATTTGTGCTCTTTAAAAAATGAAATTAGCCAGTAACCAGATAAATAACTACATTACTGTAAGTCATTGAAGTGTTTAACCCCAGGATGTACAAATAAAAGTATCTTGTTACATTTACCTGCAACAGAAACAAATTTCAAACTCAGCAGTGTTCTCGTTTATAACTAGCTGTCCGTAATTTCTTTGGTTTTAATAGAGAAACCACTTTGAATAAGTATCTCAGTATCAGTTCCACGGAACCTTTCAATGGGAAACAGAATCACAGTTTCATTTCCCTTAATGATAATTCACAGTGAAGCAACATGTAACAAGTTGGTGAGTTGGCAGAGAAATTGTCAATAGTCCAACATGCCAACAATAAGGTATTTTTTTGTAAAAAAACAGTAATAAAATAATAAAATGATAAAAAAAATAACTGAAATATAGCAAAATCCAAGATGGCGGATCCAATGTGGCAGATTAAATGACGTCATTTTATGTCACAAGACGTCATATCCAACAAAAGTAGTATCATCTTGCAGAGCAAGTTCAGAGCTATGTAATCAATGTAAATTTAAGTTTAATTTGTTTAAAAAAACAAAAACTAAGAGGGGGGTTCCATAACCCCCTTGTACCATGGTAGGGGTACGAGTTAGCTTGTAAATGTATGTTTGAGGGTTAAAGCTTAGAAACCGAGCAACAGCTGGATCTGATCTTTGCATTAGTTAGTCTATCGTATGTGTTCCAGGGTTGTCTCAATTTAGTGAACTTGAAAATCTTGGTTGTGTTTCTATACCAATCTTGTAATAAAGACATGACATCACATGTGTTGGAAATTATTTCAATTCCAAAAAAAGCAAATGAGGGGAATTAGAACCATCTGACATAATTAGAGAGAAGCCAACCTTGTCATTTAAAAGACATGCAAAGGAACGGAACAGAATGCAGATGCCATCAAAACATTACTGCTTGTGGAACAGAGCATGAAATAATCAAGTATGGGAGTGGCTTCATGAAATACACAGAAGTATTAGTGAGCTGAAAGTTGCACAATATTATGGAGGAGAAACTCTTTATCATTATCTGACAGTCGATAAGTAAATAACAATGAAATGTGATATCTAGCATGTAAAATAACTTAATGGTTACAGTTCTTCTGGTATTCTCCTCACTTACATGTGGCTGTCAAATGTTATGATTTAAATTTTATTTTTCTGTTTCAAAAGTGAGTAAATTATTGTGAACTCCTAAAGTGAGAACATTCAGAATTACTGTTTGTCAGAAATATCCAGTCAAAGGATTGTTGAGAGTCTAACGATGACGTGTTTGGTCATGAATGTTCCATTTTTGACAGGAACGCAAGTATTTAACTTTTTATGACATTAACACAAGGTCATTATTTTGTTTGTTCTCATTCTCATGCTAACAGGTAGTTAGGTATGTTCTTGAACAAGTTCCCCTAAATACAGTAAATAAAAGAGGCATTTTATTATTGGGTTAAACTTTGCAGGTACACCCCATGGACAAAGTGATACTGATGACACACAAATTTTACATTTTAATTTTAGGTGGCATTTAAACAAAATTGGTATTGCAGTGAATAAAAAAGTTGTTTTTTGTGCACTGTAGGCTTAAAACTTCTAGACTAAGCTTATAAAATATTCTCTTTGCACACGTGTATTAGGCTACTGTACAGAGAAAGCTGTTGTTCCTGTTTGAGGGAAGAGATATGAAAACAGTGATATTTGGGTTTGGAAAAATGTCACATCAGACAATGCCAACATTTTCAATATAAAGTTAAATTTAAAACTAAATTCGAAGTGTTTTTTCCCCCTTTGAATTTCCTTGACCTTCAATTTTTAAATTTAAATAGCTATATTTTTAAATTTCTTTACAAAACTTTTGATAAAATGTCTGCACTGAAGAGCGATCAGACCGTGAAACATTAAAATTAACACGAACGAAAACTACACAGACCGTAGGGAAAGGACATCTTTCATAAACCCTTAAATTAAAATTCAATCAGACAGTTGTTGTACAGGAAATATAATTGCAAACCCATCCGTGACAAAGTTATAAACAGTCAACTGGTGGCAGCTTTACAGTTGCGGAGGCGACGATATTTTTCAGGCAAATCCTTGTTCAAGATCACGCTTACAAAAAAAAATAGCCAAATACGAACAATGTTCGGCTGAGAAAAAGTAGAGACTATGGTTCAAATGCAAACAGATTATTCAACAAGATATGAAGTAAAAATTGACAGAGAGAAAAACTGAAAGCTACCGTGGCTTTAGGGTGAAAGCGTGGTTTTCAAAAAAAGCAAACTTGTTTCGCCTCGAGGGAGGATAAAAAAAGAAAAAATTTCAAATGACGCTTTGTTCGATTTTGCCTTCGTGTCGTTTACACAATGATATCGTCCGTTGGCCAGTTTTCTAATATGTTAAAACTGCTGTGAATAGAAAGCTAGTTTTAGTGCATTAAAGCAATCAGTGCCCTTACTCCCACGTAGGCGGCTAAATTCAAGTCCAACGTAAGGCAAAAAACACGACATAACCGGCAGCGACCCGGTACATTTCAATATGGGTGCATCAAGATTTTCAAGCTTAGTATGTCGCCTGAAAAAAACAACAACACAGTCTTGCACAATATTAAAAAGAAGTTACTAACCTTCTCTCCACTGGAATAAAAGAACCATCGTAACCTCACGATATTACAGTGGTCTAATTTTCTCATGATTTGCAACTCTCGATTCTGAAATGAAAAAAAATTGTTGCCATTACCGAGGTGGATTTTCGGCATTTTAATTTTTATGATGGCGAATACGTAGGAAATATCCGGGAATATATGTCGTGCGGCGACAAGGCAGCAAAGGAAACTAAATTTACCTTAAATCGTTTGTCTTGTAATACTTTCTTTATCGCAACAAGCTCGGTGGAATCGCACATCCTTGCTTGATACACAACTCCAAAAGAGCCATTCCCAATAACTTTCGTGTCAGTATAACTGATCTCTTGCGTCCGATCAGGCAATGAACCTGTTGTTGCTACGACTGTTGTGACTTTGCTTCCATCTTTATCTCCTACAATACGAAAAGTTAAATTAAAAATGGGCCCTAAAAAATTTTATAACACTTTTCAGGTTGGAATACTGGCGGTTTTATACTCCCATAGACATTGAATACTAGGTTATGTGATGTAAAGTGTATACTCACGACTTATTTTTACTCCTCCAAAATTCGGCGGATGTGATTTAGATTCAGCAAGCGACGTCGTTCTAGGTCTGCCGCTCATGATTGTAAAATTTCTGATGTAGATGAACCCGAAGGATCACCGAACCATTACATCTCCGTCGTCAGCTTATATTCAACATGGAGAGTTGCTTTCAAGCCACCTTACGCGGTAAAATGATTTGTGGGAATGGTCCTGAAACTGCACGTTTCTCCGGTCATTTAGGGCCAAAATATTTGCTTTTCACTTCAGGAGTTCCTGTGGAGGATGCCACACCACCGATCAAGTAGTTCAAAGTACGATAACAGCCGTTTTAAGCAACGGAAAAAGAGCCAAAGGCAAGTGACACTCAAAATTCACAATGGCGCTTGCTACTGCAGGCATGTGCCGTTTAGGGGGCCCCCAACGAAGTTTGTTCAATGTTGTTAGCCAATGGCAACGGTGACGAAACAATCCGAAGTAATGGCGACGCCTTCCGAAGTCCCGACGTGTTTTCAGCAATGGAAAGTTTTTCATGAGATGAAGCAAAAAATAAGAGATTTATTTGCAAAACTGCTTTCTTAACCTTTGAAAAGCTTATCAGCTATTTAAAAGTAATTAAACACCGCTAAAACATCTCAAACTAAGAAAAAACGAGGACAAACGGAGATGACAACAATCCTGAGTCAGCGGACTTCTACAAAATAGCGGGAATTCAAGATGGCGGTCGAGTATGTACTATATTGTAGTATTTTTGGTATTCTCAATTTCATTAGCCCAAATTTCTTAAGTTTACTTTCGTGTTTTGCTTTATTAGCAGGCAAGGAGAGAACGAGGCTGAAAACATGATTTCCATTCTTATCGGTTTGTATAACTTAGTTTTTCTCCGTCGCCAAGCACCTCTGTTCAAATTTTGGTTGTCAAATTTCTGCATGCGCGCACAAATCAGTGAGGCTCGTTATACCGTGCTTGCTTAATTAATCTATGATAATTTGTGAAATTCAACCACCACTAATTACCTGCTAATTACCATAAGTTATATCACCATTTTTAGCATCAGACTGCCATCTTGGGTATATGGAAAAAGATCAGGTCCGAGGGAATGATTCACTGGTAACATTCGAGGAAATACTCCAAATAGCTAAAGAGAAGAACGTGAGTCTTCATAATATAAGCTTGTCTGAGTATTCAATAAAAAAGTCTGATGGATATGTGCAATATTGCATAACTCCGATTTTACTGGGTTTCGACAAAACACTGACCCCCTACTGACCCCCTTACAAATCATCAGGAAAAAAATACAAAGCCTTGTACAAATCAAGTTAGTAAGGAAAACAACGAAGGAACAACTATAAATTACAAATGTAACGCGAGCAACACGCTTGCAGGATACACAAACCGGAAGTCAGTGAGAGACCTGGAACTACATTGTAAAAAAACTTCCGGTTTGTGTATCGTGCAAGCGTGTCACTCGTGTTGCATTTGTAATGTATATTTGTTCCTTTGTTGTTTTCCTCGCTAATTTTTTATTAATGGATACGAATATATCGCACATTCAAGTCTTGATGTTTCAACTTATTTTGTGCTCGTTTATCTGTGAACGAAACCTGTACTTGTAAGGAAAGAAGATAGGTATCAAACCACTCGCCTGCCATTCTTGGAACCTCAGGTAATGTGATATTTATGAACTTGATTTGTACAACGCTTTGTATTTTTTTTCCCGATGATTTTTAAGGGGGTCAGTAAGGAGGTCAGTAGGGGGACAGTAGGGGGTCACTGTTTTGTCGAAGCCCAATTTTACTTCTCTGATACTAAGATTAAATCAGTTAAGGTCATTCCACTGAAATAGAACCTACACTGAGATTTTTGTCAAACTTTGCCTATTGATTGTTCATGTTATAGGAACTTAAATTTTGAAATAAAAACGAAGGGTCCCCATGTTCGTTTAGGAGCAACAGCACCTTATTTGTACCCTATAAATCCTTACTATCCTTATAATAGCACCATGATTATAATCACGATTACTTGCTTAATTCACGTTTCCCTCGATAACTTCTTGTCCTACACTGCGAATTGGGCCATATTTATTTTACATAGAGAAATTTATTATTCAATTCAAAACAACAGAAAAAAATTATAGGTCACCACACTCGTTTTTGGTAACAGTACCAGTTTTCTGGCTGTGACATACCCCTGCAAAAATCAAGCGGGGTGGCTATTTTGGTGTCCTTACAGGAATGTCAATTTTTTTTGCATATAATGGTACACAGGCTAACCAACTCAGAAAAGCCACAGGTCAAAATTAGGCTTGCGTTCTCCAAACGCAATAAATGAATATTCATCACTTACCATTAAGACAGTGAGGTAATATTGTAATGACAAATTGCAGTAAAATCATTTCATTTCTGTTTTCTTTTCTTATCAATAGGTGGATTTTATTTTACTTGGAGGAGACCTTTTTCATGAAAACAAACCATCTCGGAAAACTTTGCATGGAACCATGGCATTGTTCAGAAAATATTGCCTGGGTGACAAGCCTTGCCAGCTAGAATTTCTCAGTGATCAGTCAGTGAACTTTTCCAATTCCAGGTCAGACTAAAGGTTTTAAGAAGGAAGTCCTTGACATATGAATAGCTGTTAGTGCACAAATTCTGCTTGATCATATTTTAGATGTGAAATCAGACGTTCAGTCTCTTCAATTTATCAAGGAGATCAGATAGATTGAGCAAGAGTCCATGTTTTCTGTCACATTTTATTGCTACTCCTGCCACTTTGGTAATTGCTCTTCAGGTCATTGTCTCTCCCACCTCACCTTCCTACCACTTTACTTATCCTCAATTCTGGCTCCTATCCTACTTTGCTGTGTAATATGGAATGAACTTTCCACGGAGTAAAATGTAGATTTTGATGTTGTTGGTAACCCTACAATGGACTAGCATCCCATCCAGGGGGAGTAGAAATACTCCTAGTTGCTTCATGCTACAGAAACCAGGATATATTCTACCATGGAAAGCCAAATATAGAGGCTTGGTAATGTTTTGGATCTTTGACATCTTTATTCCTCAGGTTTCCTGTGGTAAATTACGAGGATCCTAACTACAACATTTCCATCCCAGTGTTCTCCATTCACGGCAATCATGATGATCCTGCTGGGGTAAGAAATAAATTATCATGGAAACATGTCTATAAGAAAAAATATAGCCTGCGTAGCAGTCTTTTCCATTTTCTTTCAGGCAAGCAGGAGTCCCGCAAGGGCACGGGGACATGCATTCACGCGACTTCCCCTTGGCTCTCGCTTTCTCCTGCTAAGAGGAAGTGGAAAAGACTGCTATGCAGGCTAGAAAAAAATACAGTACATGTACCCACATGGTTGATTTTCTATTAACACTGCATATATTAGACAATTCAACTCACTATAGTCATGATTGTAAATGCTGCAAACTCTGTGAGCCCTCAGAACATCATCTATATTATTGGGATCATGTTGTACTATACTAAAAGCTTCTGTGATCGAGATACCCTCCCTCACTCGATCGATCGATACACTGATCAAACAACATCTGGATTGATGCTCACAGTTGATACTGGTAGTAGTTTCACACTCGATCAACATCTTGATCAACAATCAATCAACACTTGATTGACACTCGATTGCACTCAATTGACACTTGATGGACACTCTATGGCCGGACATCTTGATCAACACTCCCTTGATCAAAACTTGATTGACACTCAACTGATACTCAATTGACACTCAATTAACAGTCAGTTGATGGTTGGCAGTGTCGACTGACTCAATCAACAATCAGTGGCTTGTCTGTGAAAATTAGTCTACTGTTGATCAAGTGTTGACTGAGTATCAATATAGATGTTGATTGAGTGTTGATAGGATGTCGACCGAGTGTTTATCAAGGATTGATTGAGGGTAATGATTGACACTTGACTACAGATGGATGCATTTAGTAGTGCACATGATCTATATCCCAGTATTGTTCAATCTCTTGTCTCCTAGTGGGGAAGTGCTTTTACTAAAAAAAGAGGGGAAGGAACCAGGGGGTTAAAATTTTTTGAACCTATAGGCCTTAAAATATGGTTGTGTCCCCCTGGTTCTCTGACGTAGATCTGCCTGTGGAAAGTGGTTATGTCATGCAGTCTAGCAGTCATTGATAATTAGACTGAAAATTTGTTTCAGGGACTAACAAGTCATAAAAATAATTTTCTTGCTTTCTTGTTTAGGACGGGAACCTTTGTGCCCTTGATCTGCTCAGTGTGTGTGGTTTTGTCAATTACTTTGGTAGAGCTCCATCAATCGATGACATCACTGTGTCACCTATTTTGATTCAGAAAGGTGGGATTAAGTTAGCTCTGTATGGTTTAGGATCCATCAGAGATGAACGCCTTCATAGAACCTTTCTGAATCAAAATGTCAAGATGCTCAGGCCTAAGGAGGATCCCGAATCTTGGTTTAATGTCTTTGTTCTACATCAGAACAGGTATCATCAGATGTTGATGTTAGCAAGATTAATTTATGTTAAAGTTTAACAGTCAGTATTAGAACAGGACTTGAGATAAAAAATTTCAGCTTGCCCTTCAGACAACCAGAAAGCACTTTTTTGGGCCCTTTTCAAATGGCAGTTGGTTTATTTATTGATAATTTTGTGGCCATTGTATCATCTTTTTTTTATTATTTGTCAGGGCCAAGCATGGTTTAACAAATTACATTCCAGAGAAGTTCCTGGATGATTTTCTTGATCTTATAATATGGGGACACGAACACGAGTGTATTATAGACCCCAAGAATGCGGAAGACCCAAACCTTTCATTTTTTATCAGCCAGCCAGGCTCAAGTGTTGCCACTTCTCTCTCAGAAGGAGAAGCAAAACCTAAGTGAGTATAGAATCCTTGGAAACTTCAAGTTTTTGTAGCATGACAGCTAATTTTTATCATTGTAACTATATGTATATAATGGCTATGTGTATAGCAGTAGTTGCAAAAATCAGTCATCACGATAATCTTTTTCATCATCATTGTGACCTTTACACCATTGTTCCCATCATTGTTGTCATAGCAATGTCTGTATACAAGCCAAGTGGTACACCAGGCCGGAGCACATCCCAGTTTCTGTAGTGTAAAGCAACTGGGAGCATTTCTACCACTCCCCTGGATGGGATGCTAGTCCATCATAGGGTTGTCCCACAGCTTGCCAGTACCAAATAAATAAAATTAATACACCCCTAGGTGGAGAGACCCAGTGTGAGATTAAGTGTCTTACCCAAAAACACAACACAATGTCCATAACCAGGACTTGAACCCGGACAGCTGCTTGATTCAGTGATACAATGTAAGTGACTAACCAAGATGCCGCCACATCTCTATCATTGGTATCAATGTTGTGGGTTACCATTAAAATTTTGTAATTGCATGTTGCCTTATTGCCATCATAATGTTACTAACTTAATCACCCTCTTACTGCTGTTACTAACAGTTTTTTAAACAAACTTCTTGTTTATAACTACGTTTTTGTTCCCAGACATGTAGGAATTCTTCAAATAACAGAGAACAATGTCTTCAGAATAACCAAGGTTAAACTGAAGACTGTACGCCCTTTTTATATGGAAGATGTGGTTCTAAAGGACACTGACATTGACCCTACTCAGGAGGATGTTGTGATGGCCTTCCTGGTGAATAAGGTAGGTGTTAAGCTTTCACAACAAGCTTAAGTTCAGGTTTTTCAGCACATACAGTCAACTCTCTCATAAGCCGACACCCTCTGGAATAAGAAAAAGTGCCCGTTAGTAGAGCTGTCTGCTTACGAGAGTTTTTTTAAGGTGTTATTCCCACCTTAAAAAGAGGGCAAACGGTAAAAAAGGGGAATTGAAAACAGTGTCCGTAAGTAGAGCTGACTTACGAGAATGTCCGTTAGGGGAGAGTTGACTGTATTAAAAAAGTACCGGTAATTATTACCCAAGAGTATTTCTCCTACCTTTAGATTTGGTGCTCGTCCCTTGAAGGTTCTCCAACTCCAGCATTGAGTTAGGTTACTCTTTCAGTTTGCTGTATCTTGTTCTACTGTTCTGAGCTAAACAATATTGTGAGTGCAGTTGAACCCCAGTATCTCAACTATAAAAGAAAACAAAAAGCAATTTGAGATGACTGACAAAGTATATCCAGGGAGAAAATTTCATATTTGAGCTAGCGGTGAGTTTAAGATAACCAAGCTTGTGGTTCTACTATATTGCTTTGTTTACTGTATCATGTAGGTGGAGCAGTTGATTGAGAAGGCTGAACGTGAGCACACCGGTAATCGTAGACAACCTGACAAGCCCCTCATTAGGATACGAGTAGGTTGTTTGCAATAATTACTTTTTTCTTTGTAAAACTGAATTTCTGCAGCTTCAATTAAATATTGTCACATCCTTTGCAAGAGAATTCTCTGTTAACCATTGCCACTAGTATATTCAGGGTTTCCTTAGTCAGGGAAAAGTCAGAGAAAGTTAGATTTTATTTAACATCAAGGACAAGTAAGGGAAAATTAGATTTTATTCAACGTCAGGGAAAAGTCAGGGAGTTTTTTATTAAGTCAAGTCAGGGGATTTTTAGTCATCCTTAGGTTGCAGCAAATTATTTTATTGATTTAAACATTATCCGAGCCATCCTTATTTTTGTATATTCATGGCCAGAATAACCATCCTGAAAATTGCTTTACAGTCAGTGAAAAGTCAGGTGTATTTTTTTGATCTGGCAGGTGGTAACCCTGAATTTATTATATATTTTGACCCGAAAAACAATTTAATTTATACTCATTCAAAGTTTTAAGAAGCAAGTCATTTTTATTCTAAACTCATTTCATTTTCATTTATTCTTCTTTATTCTCTTTACTGCTGGTTAGTCTAAATGTGCATGGCCTGTGTGGTCAATGTACACATAAAAGCACAATTTCTAATTGATTCAAGTATTGGTTTTATTTCCTTGTTTGTAGGTGGATTACAGTGATGGGTTCACAGCATTTAACATCCGAAGATTTGGACAACAGTTTGTTGACAGAGTGGCCAATCCAAAAGATATATTACTCTTTTACAGGCCAGGAAAGAAACAAGCGAAAAAAGGTTAACAGCTGGACTGACACCTAAAATTCAAATGGTGATAAATGTGATTGAGTTTAATTTAGTGCTTTATGCATAATTTGTTACAACAGATAAAAGAACTCAAGAAGACATTACAGTCCCTCACCTTCGTCCTGAGGTCCTGGACACAATAAGAATGGAAGATTTGATCAAGGAACACCTGACGTCAAAGGAAAATGTATGTAGAATAAAAGTTTGTGTTTTTTCATTCTGTCAAAAGTGTACTTTACATCATGGTTATATATAAAATCTTTGGGTGATGCTGTTCTTTGTGAGCTATAGTTGAATCTATGATCATAACTGGACAAATTTAGTAGTGTTTGTATGTGGTTGTGAGCTAGCCTGATTCTCAAATGGTCTGAGGTCACTTGTTATTCCTTGGAGCAAACAACCTTGTACCATCTGAGAGTCAGGCTAACTGTAAGCATGATTCAGTGTCAGCTTCAGGCTTTTAGCTAGGAAGGATATGACAATTTTTTTTTAAAACGTGGCTGTCCACACGCCCCGGATGGCTAGATGTCCATCTGGCTTAAACTCTGCTTATAGGACTGAGTTCCATCTACTATTAATAATTAATTTTTTGTTAGTAGAGGGCCACTTGTTTTGTAAACATTTTAAGTTATGACGGTGTCATTTTTCAATTTCATTTTAGGCTTTGGAATTACGCATTTTAACAGAGGGGAGAATGGCTCAGGCCCTGCGTGAATTTGTAGAGAAAGATGAAAAAGAAGCTATATCCACATTGGTTAAGTGGCAGTTAAATCAAGCACAGGAACACTTGAAGAAACGTCGAAATATTCGTGAGGACAACATTGAAGGAGAAGTACTAAAACATACAGAAGAAGTACGACAGAAAGAAGAAGAAAATGAAGACAATGACACAGAAGATATAAGAAAGGTAGATTCAATTCTCAGTGTAAATCTGAGAAATGTGAACACTGTTCAGAGGTTTTGTGTATTGTTACATGGGAAGACCAATCAGCTGTGTAATGTATAAACCCTATGTCCCTTTTATTCAATCTCCCATCTGATTGGTTGCGGCATCATGAACATTAATAAAAGGACTCCAATGACTCTAGGTTAAACATACAGCTATTTGTAAGCTTTTAAAAGTAATAATATAGATAATTTGTTACAAGTTGCAACTACAGTTCTGTTTATAATTTCTTATCAAATTGTTAAAAATAAAAGTTGTGTCAATGCAAAATGTTAGGTCCTGGAAGAATCACGTGCCAGCCAAGCAAATGATGTAAATAACGATGTTGATATGAGCGGGAGTGACAATGAGGATGGAACATCCAGGCCAAGTACCAGCAGAGGTAAAGAAAGAGTAATAACCTTCTTTTTGAACTTTGTATTAAATTATGATTCTGGTGCTAATATCCCGTATCATATGATATTGACATCTTGATTGATGTTTGGTCGAGACTAGATTGACTGTTGATCGACATCTCAACTGACACTCGATCAACAGTAAGTTGATAGTTGGCAGAGTGTTGACCAACTTTTATGTATCAATCCACACTTGATAGCATGTCTCTGTGAAAATTAGTTACTCTTAACTGGCTGACTGTGGACGGAGATGTTGATTGAGCATTGACCAAGGATGTGTGGATTGAGATGGAAATTAATGGAGTGTCAGTCAAGGATATCAGTCAACACTTGACCATGGACCATCTTTAATGCACATGATCCATCTGAACAATGTTTGCTTGATTTATCAGTCACCCTAAGCTAATGCATTTGACAAGTTACATCTTAAGTTCTCTAGAGAATGAAAGGGAGCTTAGTAATAAAAAATGCCACCCAGGCCAGCTGGCGTACTCTTAATACACATATGTATAAAAATATTCTTTATTAGACGATGACTTCATTTCTTAGGGAAACGAGGCCGGGGTGACGCTGCAAACACGTCCACAAGAGGTACAGGTGGAGGCCGAGGAAGAGGCAGGGAAAGAGGCAGAGGTGGGCGTGGCAGAGGAAGAGGGGC
>OMLO01000968.1_pt1 | contig 20949 bp, 14 predicted proteins | sample 1674811 | NCBI WGS metagenome assembly OMLO01 (sample SAMN06265003, study PRJEB25207) | coral metagenome | isolation source: Coral host | place: Mexico:La Bocana,Puerto Morelos, Mexico | collected 2008-11-13 | reverse complement strand
TTTCAACAGCTTTTGGTGAATAAACATCACAGGTTGCGTGATTCAAAGTCCCGAACACGATTTGGCCGAAGCCACCGGCGCAAATTGCGTCATTCGAATTCTGGCCGAGAGAAGTTTGGTTCAGCCTACAGAGAAAAAAAATAATAAACCAAGGGTAGATTAAGAACCGCGTTCGGCCCATGGCCCCGCGGTTAAATAAACACATCAAAATGCTTTTAATTGGGTAGATATGGATACTGCTGATGCATGTTAATAAGTTTTCTTCTTCTTGTGAAGAAACCTTACGTTAATGGAGCAGATGAAGGATAACATATTTACTTTTATGACCAAACAATCAGCTCAAAAAATCACCCTCTACTTTACACTGGTTCTACACAAAGACCTGACCAAGCAATCCAAGAAATTAGCATAACAATTGTGCACTAGTCCATTAGGAAAACTGAATTTACAAAACCAGTTCTAATTTTGTTCTAATTGTCAGTTTTAGTGCATTCTTTGTCACTAAAAAAGTGTGAAATAATAAATGTTAATGTTGATCTGTAGAGCAGACATTTTTCATAGAGCTTTGCTGCTTACGGGGCTAAAAACTTTCATTTTCATCTAATGATTACAGTACTTTAGTGACCTGGCAAATGCTCTTGCTCGTACAGTCTTGTTGTTAGCAACCAGTAAAGGACCAATTACATTGCAACTACAGATTAACAAGAAAAAAAAAACCTACTTGTAATCAAGTCGTCAAGTTTGCACAGGAGTCAAACAACTGTGCGACAGGCTATGAATTCTGCATCAACGACAAGTTGGTTCATGACTGGTGAAAGCAAATCAAGAAATTAAAGTTCATGCCAAAGAACAAATGCAGCAACTGCCAAAAACCATGCCAGTGTCCCAAGTTAGAAGACAACCTTCTCCATTGGATTGAAGAGCAACGGCAGAGTGGCTACATTGTCACCCGCAACATGATTATCATCAAGACAAAGGCAATGGCTGCTGAATTGCAGATAACTGGGTTCCTGGCTTCCAACTCCTGATGTATGAAGTTCTTTAACGGAAGAATCTTGCTCTTCTACAGAAACAAAGATTGCCCAAAAGCTTACAGAAGATTTGTGCACTGATGATCACAAACTTTCACAGCTTCATAATCAAGAGAAGAAGGAAGGAAAATTATGAACTTGTTCTCATCAGGAACATGGACAAATTTCTCTTTGGTTTAACATGCCATCTGCTAGAACTGTGAATAAGAAAGGCAAGAAAACTGAGTCGGTCAACACAACTGGTCATGAGAAATAGCAGTTTACTGTTGCCGTTACATGTCTGGCAGACAGAACAAAGCTGAAGCCCATGGTGAACTTCAAAGACCTTGCCAAAAGAAAACTTTCCACCTGGAGTCCTCGTGCACTGTCATCTGAAGGTGTGGATGGATGAAGCTGGAATGAAGCTGTGGGTAGAGATAGTATGGCAGTCATGACCCATCAGTCTTCTGAGAAAGAAAGGTCTCCTTGTTTGGGTCTCCTTTCAAGGTCATCTTGCCAACTCAGTGAAGCGAGTGGTATGCCAAACAAACACCGACATCGCTGTAATACCAGGTGGTTTAACCAGCATTCTTCAACCACTAGACACTTCCCTAAACAAACCTAATTCAAATATCATCTCTGAAAGCAATGGAACAACTCGATGATTGAAGGGCAGAAGAGCTCCAATCCTGCTGGAAACATGAGAGCAGCATCACTTCTCACTGTATGTCGGGGGGTCCTGGATGCCTGACATAGTCTTCCAGCCGAGGTGGTAGCCTGATCCTTCGAGAAGCACAGCATTTCCAATTTCAAGGATGGCACAGAGGACAAAATTCTCTGGGACAATACTGAAGCCAATGTACTGGTGCCTACCACTCCAGTTGATGACGAGGATGAAGATGAAAGAGTGTATGCTGACAACCTGATATCAGACGAGTGGCAGAACTTGTTAGGCAAAAGTGATGATGAAGAATTCCCTGGCTTTGAGTGAGCAGGGACTTTGCTTACTCTACAGACAGCTTCTTTAGGAACCACCAAGTAAACAAGTCAATGACCAACAACAAATTTGTGTCTTTATTTATTGTCTTTATTTATTCCCTGCTGTGCCCTGATCTTTCTTTTTTTCTCTCTCTTGCCTTGTGCATGCAAGTTTGAGAAAGCATGTGGAGTTAATATCTTAGTTACCAGTACTCCTCAAATTCAAAGTTTGGGTGCCAAGTTTTCCAAGATGGCAGTGTTTTCATCGAGCGATCCTTCGAAGCTCTTCAGTGTCGAAGTGCAGTCCTTGAAAATGACCTTGAAAATGGGCCAACTTATACAAGAGTTTGACTTGTACACATTGAGTAGGTGCATACATTTAGCTTAGTGGTTTAAGCAATTTTTTTTAGGAATTGAAGCATGTGCTCAGAAGTTGGCAAAGTTGTCTCTCACCCAAGCTCCTAGTGGCTTTGCTGCTCATTCATGTGGCTTCCCCATTTCTTAGCACACTCACATTTAAACCGCCAAACTATGCAGGCTACATAAAGAGAAAAAGAGAGGAGCCCAGAGAGATGTCCTCTACTCCAGATCCCTCTCCTTTACTTCCCTAATTTTTCTTCAGGTGACCCACTGATTGGATTCTCATCATGTCTGATCTGCTGTGTTTGCATTCAATATCAATAATTAATATATGAAAAAAAAGGTCAAGAAGGTGGCAGGACCTTGATGCGGGTAACAACTGGTATCAGAATGATCTCTTGACAATGCGAGACTGTTAAGACTAAGTTAGGTCATTCAGATATAGAGAATAGCAACAAAGAAAGGGAAAAAAAGGAAATTTATCTAAGTTACAAACTTAATCAAAGCGCTCCCTTAAATTAGAAGCCTTAAAAAGTCTTCTTTCTTCCTTGCTGATGCAACGTCTGAATTTATTTTGAGACCAGTAGTTTTTGCCACCTAGCTTTTCCTTTTTTCAAGGAAAAATGATACACATGCAGCCCTGTGCCCTGTGGTTGTCAGGATTAACAGATTAACATCTTTGCCCTCGCTCATGTTTTCCACATGTCCGAGTTCTGGGTGGCAAAGGTCAAGTTACATATAAATGAAAACAGCTTGGGATTTGCTGCTAAAGCATATTGAAGATTAACTAGGCAATGTTGCTCTGTATATGCAATATTATACACAATAACTAGTATGTGTTTGTCATTTATTAGCATGGACTAACAAAGTTGACATGTTAAATTTAGGTTTTAGAAAGGTCAAATGAGAAACCCTAGCACCATAGATAATTTCATATCACCATGGTGTGAAAAACACAAATATTGCAAACTGTAGGATTTGAGATCACCACAAGGTTTGATTTTAGTCACTGCTTTACTGCCTTTAAAAAAACATCAACACCCCAAATCTCCATGTCCCCCTCTTTGGAGTTTTCTTTTCATTTGCATTTTCATTGCCTCAAATCAGTATGATTTACAGGATTATTCACAGGGTTCCAGATACTTTTCAAGGCAGGAGGTCAATAAGGAATGCCAATGGGTCAATTCCCACTTTCCTACCAACTCATAAGTTTTCTGTTAATTTGTCAGATCATGTAGCTGACCTTGACCTGAGACCACTCACTTATCTGGAACACTTTTATTGTCTTGTAATATTAGGAGATATAAAGTGCTAACTTTGCTTTCTTTGATTACAGGTGTTCCATTTCCAAAGAATTTCCTGTCCATTGCCAAGACAATTCTGAAGCGTCTGTTCAGAGTATATGCTCACATCTACCACCAGCACTTTCTCCATATTGTAGGACTTGGTGAGGAAGCGCATCTCAACACATCCTTCAAACACTTTATGTTCTTTGTTCAAGAGTTCAGTCTGGTTGACAAGAGAGAACTTGCTCCACTTCAGGAACTTATTGAAAAACTTACAAACAAGGATAAAGTTTAATTATCTCTAGTTCTAAACATTCTAATATTTACTATAATCTAGACATCTTGTGTGTCACTCTACATGTACGCGTCATTGCACGAACACATGTAGCAAATTTGGGTTGGTGTTTGACAAAACAGAATATTATTATTTCTGTAGTCATGCGCTTGTTTGGAGTTTTTTCATCTTGCAGCACAAGGCAAACATCATTCTTTTCTAACCATGTTCTTCCCTGACAACACACATCAGTGCAAATTACATGTGATGTCAAACAGTTTATTGTCATATTCATGTGTTGTCACAACATCAGTATGTGATTTAGATTAATAAGTAATAAATAACAGAAGTTTGATCTGTTTATCACATTGCAAAGGAAATTAAGGGTAGTGCCAGGTTGAGTTTGTTTTGATGAAATTTTAAAGATATTTAAGATAGCCTGTGATCTTCACAGTTGCTACACTGCAAAACAGCCGAAATGCAAAAAAGACTGTTTTCCAGTCTACACAGTTATGTCTATAACTCAGGGAAATAAGGGGCTTTTCATCAATGTTATTGTAATAAAAACTGTATGAAAATTACAACAAGCTATTGGTTGCAGAACTACTGTAATTTTTGACATTGGGCCTGTAACAAACAACAATGTAAATTCTTTGTATTCCGCTCGTTAGGTTGTTTTGGTTTGTAATATTGGTTGTGATAATTGTCATAGATTGTGGCTCTCATTACTAACTACTTGTTTTATGGCTTTGGCTTATGGCCGATATAACACACACTCTGATTGACTACTAGCAAGATCTGAGCAGTTATTATGCAGCTGTAATGCCCACAGGCCAATTACAGATTATGCAAATTAGGAAGAGTCTGGGCACAAAATATCAGAGAAGCGAAGGTAGACTAAACTACCGGTAGGCTCGAAATTGTGTTGGAAAGGACAAGGTTAACAAACTAGAATACATGCAAGCTCGTGTATAAACAAACAAAATATTTCAAACTCACATCGGAAAGCTGTCAGTGACATGATAAGTCCTATGTAAAGCTAAAATTGCTAAATGAAAAACATCATCAGCAATTCTGTCATGCATCCCTAGTAGAACACCACAAATATATTTCTAAGTCATCATCGCAGCCATAGCAATTTCCAAAATATTAAACTTCATCTCAAAGTTACTACTGAGTTACTTAAGTATTTCTCATCAAATAAATTTAAATTTACACAAGCGCGTGTAAATCAGCTTCCAGGATCATCTGATGTGGGTGGTTTCTGTCAGCAGCAGTGTTTCTGATGACTACAGAATGTTTTAGACATTCACAAGGCTTGAAAAGTGTAAACATTAATCTCCCAGAATGATGAAGGCAAAGATATGTTGCTCAGAGTGAATGCCAAGATTAAGTTATTCTGAGCAGTGCATTGCTAAGCATTAGTATTTTCTTCTTTTACCAAAAGACCATTTTGTTTTGACTTTTATGGAGTACTTTTGTCTTTTCTATACATGTTGATGTGTTGCCACAAAAGTCAGAAAAACTCTTCTATCATTTTGTGGCACCATTATCCTAAAATACCTTTTTGAGGCTGATGGAATACAAATTGCATATACAGTAGTTCTCTCCTGAGTAGGCTGGGTTTGAGAGAACTGAATGAATCGGTAAACACACCCATCACTGGAGGTAAATTGATGACTTCCGCTCAAATATATATTTTTAAAAAAAATAATTATTAAGTCTTATTATAATCAACATAATAATCTCTACCATTTGGGCAGTACAGTTAAAATCTCAAACTTTACAAGAAGGCCTCAGTTAGAAATTTCGTATAAATATCTTAACAATACTCTCGGTTATTAAGTAGTTATTATTAACCAAGTGTGAGGTCTTTTCAGGAAAATCTCAGACTGTGAGCTCAATAGAGCAAGGCTGTGGTTTAAGATCTTTCTCACAACATTCAAGATTAATAAGTTGTTTATTATATGGCCGTTTGTTGCTTTTGCAGGCCTTAAATCAGTCTGGGGGCATTACAGGAGAGTAATTTGTACCCTAGCTAGTATTAGCCAATCAGAGTGCACACTATATCGACTACAAATGCAAGTCATATAATAAAGTGCATTATGCAGCATTCTTTGTAAGATACAAAAAAGAAACAATTTTTATCAGTTTCTATCTTCAGAAATAAAACTTGATTAGAGAGTCATGAGTAAGTTATGATGTTATTGAATTATTTACTAGTATCTTTCAGTTCATTGATAATGTACAGTGTACCTATTTTTGATAGAAAAGCTTAATTTTGTACATAGGATTACAATATGTGGTTCAACTATAGCTTTTTCTGTAGTGGGTGTTATTCTGCTATTCTTACAGATCAAAATGAATAGATGTTAGTTCATGTTTACAAAGCAAACAAATTAAGTGTGCTAAGCACAAGTCCATTTTTATGCAAGAAGTAGCCTCCATCTCAACTGTTCCTCTATTTTAAGTCTTCCATTTAACACTACCAGTCATATTTTGTGACAAAGAAAGAGTGGCTTGTCTGAGGCTACTCCGCATTAGACTTGTGTTTTTCATCCTTGCTTATTTGTGTCAGTATCGCCTTTTACAATACATTTTCTAGGGTTATGTGGGTTATATTTCATTTCCTATTCACTTGAATTTGGTTTAGGCTGGTGAAAAAAGATTGAAAGACTGAGCAGTTTCACTGGCAAAAAAACAATGAATAAAAGAGAAAGGGAACTCACAAACTTAAGTTCAGTTCTTGCAATAGTTCTCAGAGGCAAGTTACCACCATCTTGTGAGTAACGAGTCATGTTGCCAGGAATACCAGGAATGATCATCCGTTCCACAGTTAGTTTCTCCTTGAATTTCGATACATTGTAGGGTAGACAGAGCGGAATAGAAGAACTTGTCACCCATAGATATTGCACCAAATTCTAATAATTAATTTCAAATGAATTGTTAGACTTTTGCACTAGTCTAGCAGGGAGAGTTATATTAAAAGGGAGATCAGAATGTTCATAATGAGCTGCAATGCTGTGTTTGTGTATTATGTTGTAGAAGTATAAATATACCACATAGGATCATGTTTTTGTCAACTGTTAAATCAAATTGCTGTTTTCTGATCTGTTGGTTATGATATTGTTGATTTCCTGTATAAACGTGTGTCACAGTTTTATGGCCTCTAAGGTTGTCATATTAACGTTAGTGTTTATTGTAAGTTACCCCTTGAGTATTTTTTCTGCAGAAAATAAACTACCTGTGTATCATAAAATGTCAATATCTGAAATAAGTTGAAAAGTTCATTATTGCAAGTTTTCTCTAGTATAGACTAGTAAGCACACTTGTACAATGGTACTGAACTCTTCACTGTAGCACCATTATTTTGTTTCCTCTGTGTGGAGAATGGGGCGAGTGACTGTAGTATAGGTTCAGCTAACAAATTAACACTAGTTTTATATTTAACTCCTAAGCAAATATCTTTCCTAAAGATGCTAGAAAAAGGTCTTGTATTCTGGTTTTATATTTTCTGTAGTAGCATAGAGTAATTCTCATCAAGTAAACATTAGCCAACACAAGAATTTGTAACAGGTTTGATTGCTATAAATTTGAATAATTCAAACTGTTTCCCCTCCGGGCTACATACACATGCTAATCAAGGACAGCTAGAGAAAAGATCATGATTAACATGAGATGGAGTCATTGACATGTTCTGCTTGAAACAACATTTCAGATCCTTTAAAGAGACCATGCTCAATGGGAGTAAAGAGTAGGGAACGTAAGTAATTAGTACAGTCAAATATTTCCGCAATGGCCACCTATAGGGGGCAGAGAAAAGAAGGCCACTGTAGAGAGGTAGCTGTTATGGAGATGGAGTGTCATATAACACCTGTTTATTGAAAGGGTAAAACAGTTTTTTTTTCAGAATCTAACAGAACTGAGACCAACCACAAAAGTGTGTGGTATGAGTCACGTTTGGTGACTTTACAATTAACTTGTTGACAAGCAATATTCAAATTGGGGGGGGGGGGGGGGGGGGTAACCAGGGCAACGTCCCATGGGTCACTTATTTACGACACCTGTCATACTAGATTCTCAGTGGAAAATAAGTCAAATTACTTACACTCAGTGCCCACCATGAACCAAGATGCAGGTGGGAGGGGGCAAACAAAAAGCAAGGGCAACAAAGGGATGCAAAGCAAGAGAAAAACTATGCATCCCCAAGGCAATCATTTGCTGGCTGACAGCAGATCTCCAGGTTAAATGATTTTTGGTAATCTCATTAAAAAATGGAGTTTTGGTGACAAATTCTACACTATTTGTCAGTGGTGCATTAAATGGCCATTGTCGAGAGGTTATTTGGGGGCAAGTTTTTGTGCTATAATTTGCCATTGAGTGAATGTATGGACTGTCCGATGGGATCAAAAAAGTGGCTGTGAGTGGACCAAAGACAATCATGAACTCAGGGTTACTGATGTAGTCAAAGTTAGCAAAAGAAGACGTGAAACAGTAAGGAGAATTTTTCAGGCACATAACTGATCACATCTCTACTTTTCAGACTTAATAGGGAGCCTTGCGCTACTAAGGCAGCATCAAGGACCACATCAATTAAAAAATAACTTAATTTTACGTACGAATCTCAGGGTACCTGGTTTCTTTGTCACTCAGAACTATCCCAAAAATTAATCTGGGACACTGCAATAAATTTAACCGTGGTGATTAACGTTCTCCAGACAACCCAGAATTTGATGATTTCGCATTGATGTTTCACAGTGGATGGCAAATAAAATTAATGTACCAAGAATTAACCACACAGGCACAGTCTATGTTCTGCTCATCAAACCTTTTGTTTAGTGACTATAACTTGTATTGCCCATACAAAATATGTCCTGGACATACCAAGGGAAAAATAGTCAACATCTTAGTAGTGCATTTATGCCATGTCGAGTAACATAAAATGCAATTTGCCAGGAAACAGATTTATGATTCAATTGCATCACCTCAATAGCTTTTCACATTTGATGTTAACGGTTGGGTTAGACAATCCACAAGTTATGAGAGTTAATTCCAAGGGTTTTAAGGCTTTCTCAGGCAACTGCTATGTCTATCATTACAGCAGCACAATATCAGGGGGCAGTATCACTGGGTTACAGTAACTCAAAATGCTTTCCAGCCTCTTGGACATACATTTTCATTGGTTATTATAACCACTCCATATCAGCCAATGCCAATAATGATTGGAGAACATGTTGCTTTCAATTTTCAATAGGCTACCATAGCTTCGATAATTTTGACCCTCTAAAAACACCTTTAAATTTAGCAAAGTGTTTATAACTTTAAACTGAGCATACAGATTCCCCATTTTTAGTATCAAATTGTGATAATTCAGCATAAAATGCAACTTTTTGAAAGGTTAGAAGAAATTCTGTCGAGTGGGATCAGAGCCACTCTGTGATGGATAAAAGAAACCTGGAACATTCTTAATAATATATTGGACATGTTGCAACGTCAGAGTAATTCAAGTTTTATTGGCATCTTTCAAGGGCTACCTTTGCAAGACTACACTCGTTACTCAGTCATGCCTGCCAAACAAAGAACTCAATGCTACCAATACTCTGTGATTGAAGTGGTACTATGATGAAAATCGCATCTTTCCAGTCTGAGCCATTTTAAAACATAAAAAAGTAGTCTTTAAGAAGAAAAATGCTGTTTACTATTTTCAAATATCTCTTTTCGTTCCAGAGATATTCAAGTTTTAAAATATGCAAATTAGCCAATTAATGACGTCATACACTCGACCAAATTTTGATCAAATATGATGAAAGATATCTCGGCCAGTTTGATTCTCAGCAGCAAGATTCTACTAAATGTCCACAATACGAACTCAACAGTTTTGTTACCATGGCAACATACTGGCTTCCAGACCCCCAATATTAAAAAAAGTGAGTTGACATGGGAACAATTTTTATAGTCATTGGTGTGTCTCCTTTAGAACTATTAGACAAGTCTACCAAGTTTCAACGGTCTGTGATATAACCTCATATAATATTGGGTTGCGTATATGCATGCTTCTGGTATATGACATCACCATCATTACATATTTTTTAAACACAAATATTTCCAGAACTAATGCAGATATTTGCAGATATTTGCAAACAGTAAACAGCGTTTTTACTCTTTTATGGAATTCTATGCGATGCAACTAAAAAATCAAGGGGTAAAATTTTGATTGTAGTACCACTTTAAAAATTCTGTCTAAACCATTTCCTTGGCTAATCCTTCAAAGAGCAGACCATAGAAGAAAGATTCCCGTGGCAAAGGCACTAAAACCTACCAAATATTCACTAAGCTCCATATTTCCCCAACCCCAATGAGCTTAGCTAAAGCCATCATCAGTTTCTCGCAGCAAACACAGATCAGAATATTTGTAAGACAAATCCATGCCCTTTATTGCCATTTGATTACATGCTGAAATGACCAATGCAATAATATAGTTACGTGACCGGAAAAAAAAAAATGAAAGAGAATGCAAGTGTGGAATGTCCTTAGTGAGAAAAAGTACAATTCTCAATCACTGCATTCAAGGCTTTTGGAATGCCTGCTTGGTAATAAATAACATAATTTAGATCTGAAATGTTTTTTGTCACAAGGTTCTATACTTCTCTGCATTTTTGTTATAAAATAGCTTCTTCCTTATTTAACTAGCTTACTGAAATGAGCTTGCAATTATTGTTACAGCAGAGTAGAATAACTAACACTTGTAGAAACAATTTTACACTTGGTATTTGAAAAAAATACTTCATATTATTTTGTCTAAGCTACAGTTGTCAAAAGTCATGTCTTTATATTTGTGGTTACGAGGTTGGAACTGAAAAATCCAACTTATCACTTTTAATTCAATCATTCTTGTCTACTTCAAGGGTCTACTTTCCTCAAATGTTTCCAGTGACAGGGTGGTAAATGTTCTAGTAAACAAGCTCCTTGGGAACCTCCCATGAGAACCCAGGCTTGAAATGACCGTATACACACGAATCTTGATAGATGGGTTTCTTTAAGTCAAGAGCCCTGGGGAAAAAAAATAATGAGAAACCAAGAACTGAAGTTTCCAATACATAATATTCTTCTGAATAATTGAAACTAAAGCACAAGAGACATCAAGATGTAAGTTCAAAGAGAAAGCTGGTGGATTGATTTTAAATAATCCCTCCTTAAATGCAGTACTACAAACTTTCTCATACAAACACCTACGTTAGTACTTACTTAACAATCATGCCAGGTCGAAGATCAAAATTCTCCCTCACAATCTTGAGCAGTTCATCTTCAGACTTCTTGCTAGTTCCATATGAGAACACAGTGATTGAGAGTGGCTCAGCAATACCAATGGCATACGAGACCTGGACAAGGGCTCGCCGGCAAAGTTTAGCTGCTACAAGAGACTTTGCAATCCACCTAGCAGCATATGCACCTGAGCGGTCAACCTGGTAAATGTACAAAAAAAAAGTTTATAACTGGCAAAAAACTAATTAAAAAAAAAAATTAATAAATCCTCTTTTCACTTTTAATACAATTGTGAACAATTGAATGTTGAAGGAAATTCCCCAGTCAAGGGATACTTTTAGGAGTTACGCACCAAATTTCCACAACTAAAATACGTGTACATATATGGCAACCAGCTAAGACTGAAAGTATAAATATTTAAATACAAACCTTTGAGAAGTCCTTTCCAGAGAATGCACCACCTCCATGAGCACCCCATCCACCGTAAGTGTCAACAATGATCTTTCTTCCTGTTAGTCCAGCATCACCCTGAGGGCCACCAATCACAAATGCACCAGAAGGTTGGAGATGGTAGATTGTGTCATCATCAAGGTACTTGGCAGGGACAACTTCCTACAAAATAAGTCACACTTTTAAAGAAACATCCAGATTGTTACCTCAAAAATACCTGCATACAATGGTACAGAACATATCTTAATACTACGTATTCTTGTTTTGCTTCCACTAAAATTAAATGAAGCAACCAGCATGACAATGATGGTTTGTTAAATTCAATGACATCATTCTTAATAAAAGCCCACAGTACCTTTATGATTTTCTCATACAGCTGCTTCCTCATCTCTTCTAATGTGATGTCAGGGTCATGCTGAACTGAAATAACAATGGTGTGCACTCTGAGAGGGATTGCTGCACCATTCTCAAATTTGTACTCAACTGTAACCTGAGTTTTAGAGTCAGGTCGCACCCATTTCATGGTTTCATTCCGTCTGTTTTCAGCAAGCACTCTGTTGAGATTATGGGCCAATACAACAGTTAGAGGCATGAGTTCTTCAGTTTCATCTGTAGCATAGCCAAACATAAGGCCCTGGTCACCAGCACCAATATCTTCTTCTTTCCTACCAGTGTGGACTCCCATGGCGATATCCGGGCTTTGTTGTTCAAGGGCAACCAAGACATTGCAGGTCTTGTAATCAAAACCTAAAGGAGTAACAAATAGATTACTTGCTTTACACATTAACAGTGAGTTCAAACGTTTAAGTACAATCATAATAAATCCAAGACAACAATAAACCTATCGCTCTAAAGTTTCAGAGGACTTCTCTTAATCCACATTCTAATAGCTCCTTCATGGTTAGTTGTTCTCAATTGCATTACAACGTAATCCAACCTGGTTGTGAGGCAACTTTGGACTGAAACTACAAAATAACCTGAAATTGCCTCACACTAGATTGTGTTGTGATGCAAATGAGAAAAGTAAACCATAAAAAGGGCTCTTTTGAGTTGTCTTAGTAATAAGCACACACAGTAATTGGTGGAAAAAAAAACACTGACCTTTGTCAGAGTCATCATAGCCGATCTTCTTTATGGTGTCACGAATAACAGCCTGGTAGTCCACAACAGCCTTCGATGTGATCTCACCACACACAAGAATCATGCCAGTCTTGGCAACGGTTTCTACAAAAAAATTCATAATCAATAAAACATGTTGATAATCAAGTCTTTCGCCACAGTGCTTTCGCCATTAAATTGTAATAAATAAATAAACAAACCAAGTCAGATCGGTGGCGTTGAATTAACAAGTAGAGAACGCTAGGGTTTGCTCTCCTGATCAAATTCATCTGAAAAGATCAAGTTTTATCTTCTCTGGTGCAACAGGATCACGAGACTTGTTTTCATGCCAAGCGCTTTGTTACCCCACAACACTGGCTTGACTAGAAAAACCCCTCTTTGAATTCGGCAAAAACTGGTCTGTTAGGATTCTCATCTGAGTTTTGTGAGCTTTACAAATGGATGATTATTTAATAGGACTTCGATAGATATCGGAAAAAACAGCCCGATTCATCGGTATTTCTTTCCTGTAATTATTCCATCCATGATTGGCCGTTGTACAATTTCAACTGAAAGGATAAATTTTACGTTGATCATGATTGTAGAAAATGAAAACAAGAATATGTGCGTAAACTACGCAACGTGATGTTTACATCAGTTGAACCGGTTTGGCGGGATTTTGTCCAAGTTCAAAACGCAACTCAGGTTGAGCGGGTTGACATAGGAATATTTGCAATCAAGAAAACACGCCAAAGATTAGTTAGAAATGATTGTTCTCTGAGAAACGATAGGTTCAAAGAATACAGGATAAAGGACCAAATGAATTCATGTCATAAGCTATGAATATTGAATGTATTTCGCAATATCACGAGTTACCGGGAAATCACTACGGGCATGGAACCATGCCCATACAAAACAACTAAGAACGGTTAACATTTAACAATTAAAGAAAACTGTGATACGAACTTCTCAAGCTGATCACAATCGGAAGCATATTTTAAAGTTGAAAAACGACCGCCAGTTTCTCGAGACGAGAAACACATTCTTCCAACACTATCGTACATAGGACCCAAACTGTGTACTTCGCAGAGTACAAAAATGAAAAACTTTCTCGAGATAAAATTCTAATCTAAATCGAATGAACGGCCTAAGAGTGAATGATACTTACTAACTTTCAGAAAACAAACAAAAGTTTGCCTATCCCAAACTAACCAAAGAAAACTAGCTATTGCGCAGGATGATTTATCAAAACAACGCCTCTCCAAACCAGAGGATTTCTTCAACTTACCACAGGCAACTTTAGCGTCGGGATCCTGCCTAAGATGAGCATCCAGGACAGCGTCAGAGACCTGATCGCAAATCTTATCTACGAAAAAATATACCACGTTTCAGTACACTTATTAGTTTGGTGAACTTTAAACTGCGACCGACACCATTCAGAACGGCGTGCAAACGCAATTAAAATGCGAATTACCGTTGAAACTTACCAGGATGTCCCTCACCAACAGACTCAGACGTAAAGAGGAAAGTATTGTTTTGAGTATCTGGGTTGTTCATTTTGAATCTTCGAAAGGAAGGACTAACACGCTCACAAGCTCCTCGCTAAAGTTGGCGTCGTACAATGTGTGACTCATGTCAGCTTTCCAGTGTTCCTTGTATAATTTGCTTGGTGGCCGCCCTTGCGCGTATTTACTGAAACTAGCTCTCTCATTGGCCAAGCTAGCTCGGAAGGGCGAGCTGATGAAAGACCTTTATTCCGGAACGCAGATGTGCACGTGAGTTAGGAATGCTAAACGAAAGTTCCGTAAGAGCTACAGCCCCAAGTTTTCTGTCATAATGCACCTTCTAAGTTGTTTTCGCTGACTCGTCCAGAGGTGTGGGCGAGGATTTATGAATTCTAACGGTTGCGCGGTTTTTTGATAAAATTTTTTGAAGCGAAAAAGGTTAAATCGTGTGACACCTCACAAGTAATTTTACGGCTGTCGGTGATGTTACGTAATTTCACAATCTCGTTTCACAGGGGCGAATTTCCCCCTCAAGAACTCGGACATGAACAGGAGCCGTGATGGGCTACTGACATGAATGAATCTGCATCCGCATCATTTGTATCCTCACAGCGCAGGAGCCCACTCATGAGTAATCCAGTCCAAGCCATGAAGGATAGGCCTTGTCTCAAAAGTAAAATTTCTTTCCTAATTTAAAAGAATATAAATTTTTTGTGGTAATATGATATATAGATACACCATATAATCGTATTTTCACTAGACAAATAACCGTTTTGAAATCTAAGCCCAAACGCATGCAGTACTTGGAACCCTTGCACAATACCGTGACAAGATCTCTGTCACGATAACAAGCCTTGAGAAGCTAAGGTACACTGGATGTCTGGAGAGATTGTTCTTTCACGCGTAGCATTTTTTCTTCAATCCAATCGTTACTCCAGAATCATCATCCATATTGCTGTTTTTCAGAGGGTGGTAAAAGGGGGGTCTAGATCACGCTTCACGGAAAAGAAAACGGTCCTTTCACAATTCACGAAAAATTAAATAGGCATTTCACGCTTCACGGAAAAAAAAAAGGAGAACGTCTTTCTTGACTGTAAGTTCTCGATTTATTTTTGTGATGTTGCTCTGTAACCTTGCCAGTCCCTGATTTATAATGTTAACAAACCTGATTGTCTTGCTTGCAACAGTTCCTTCAGGTCCGTTGGTCTCCTTGCTGTTGTCTAATAATGATTGCACTGATTGAACAGTGCCTTGAAGGTACCCAGAAATGGATTTCTCCATCATCTTGCAGTGTTCGCTTGTGCTTCTGGTGCACGGAGAAAGCTTGGTATAGTTTTCCAAGGTTTTCCAGAAATTTCACTGCACATCCGACATCTGTAATTAACTTTACTGCTCCAACCTGTGCATCAGTGAGTAAAAATATTCTTCCATTTCTCCATGCAGATAACCATAAGTTGGGAAAATAAGGCCCGAGTGCAATCGTTGTTGCCTTCCTCCCCTAAGCCTGCAATGATTTGAACGGTCTCATTTGAAAAAAAACCCTCCTTTATCTCCCTGCCCCCCAAATCTGTAAAGACAGTCTCTGACAGTCTCTGACTTTCCATAGTCCTTCCTCAGTTGTGCAAGAGAAGTTTGAAGTAATTCTCTATGCTCCGGTATAGTACCTTGATTTGACAGTCCTCTCAGTGCACTGGAGTACATCCTGGAGTGACTTCTTTCTCTTAAAGTTTAAAGTGCTTTAAAGTGATCGTCCGCTCTACTTCTACAACAGTGGCAGTCTTTTTCCCTTGTTCAACCAACAGCACGACATCTTTGCCATTAAAATATAACATCCCCTTTGTATCACTAAAACCATATTTCAACATACTAACTAACGCGAACTGGGTTGTGTAGGTCAGCCAAACACAGCTTTGAGGGTCCTGAAGGGGGGGTATAAATCCGATTTTCCCAGCCCAAATTTTGCCCAAATCCCATTTCCCAGCCTATTATTTTTCCAAATTTTAAAAATCTCAGTCCCAGTTCTATTGTTTTTCTGTCTGTGATTCCCATTCCCAGTGACCAAATCCCAGTCCCAGTGACCCAAATCCCACTTTCCCAGTGAAAATTTGCCCAAATCCCAGTTCCCATTTTGCCCCTTCAGGATCCTCAGCTTTGTTTCCTTCTTTAATGGAGAGTAGTTCATGAAGAAGAATTTGCCATTGGCTCTAAGGCAAATAAAGATGGGATGTGGGTAAAGCCCAGCTTTGTTACTATCAATTGGCCTAAATTTGTCCGGGATCAACGTCATCCCTGGTCAAAGGTCCCCGAAAACCAGACCAACCACGTTTTGGTCACGTTGTTGCAACAGGGATCAACCGTCCTGTCACGGTCACGCAAAGACATAATGAAATTACGGTTCACGGCGAATTAAACATTTATTTCTCGTTTCACGGAAAATAATTTTGACAAATCACGCTTCACGGCTACTACAGAAATCGCGATTCACGAGGAAAAATTAGACATTTCACATTTCACGGGAAAAAAAAGGGCCGATCACGACTCACGAAAATACCCTTTACCACCCTCTTTTCACCTATCACGTGATCAAACCTAAAAATCGTAACCATTCGATAAATAAAGTCACGAATAAGGGATATGATAGATGATAAATATATAAACAACTTCCCCAAGAATTAGCTATCTGCTGCTTTTCATTCGTGAGTCATTCGGAGGAGTTTTTTTTCCCAGACTTATAGAGCTTTCCATGGAGACGCCATGTTTGTGCCCCTCGGAAACAGAAACAGAAACGTCTGTCGTTGAGTTGTGCTATTGAAACGCAACCTTATTACTCTAGAGCTCCGACACATTGAAATAAATATTTCTTCTAGCGCAAAAATTGTTCAGTTAGCAAAAAACCAAAGCGATTACTCATTTTTTGACCCACGCGACAGCCTTCTCGGCCCGGGTAGCCATTTTAGTCACGCAACGCAAAAGCTTGGAAAATTAAAACGTGTCCTACTGCAAAACGAAGGGCCCTTTCGAGCTAAAACGTCGTAAAACGCCAAGTTTCCATAGGGTCTATAATCTGATAAAGCCAAAACCTCAGAAGGAATGGCAGTTTTAAATTTTGGAATATGGCTACGTCACATGAAAACCGGCATTGCGTGACAAACCAAATCAAGCCATTTCAAAATTGCGCAGGACACTGGGAAGAGTTTCAACTCTAAACCAATCGATAAACTGACACCACCACGTAAAAGATCACGTTGAGAGAAGTCAAGTGACCAAGTTTGATCCTTTTAGGGTAAACAGAGATCAAGTTATGGACCTTGAAAAAGGGTTCAAAATCAATGGAAACATCTCCTGAAGTAGAGACAGCGTCCCCCAATTAAAATCATACTAGTGGTAATCAAAGAGATTAGAGCAATGCGTTCACGAGCGTACTTTGCATGTTTGGTCAGTTGGCGTTCCAACAGTCTCCTTCGCAGCCGCTCGGACCGGAGTCACGCAACGCTCCCCGAGCCTACAACAGCGTTAGAAAACTGACTTTGATCAAATGTCATAACGATTCTGAAAAGCACGTGAAGTTGAACTAGCGATGAATAAATTATAGCCTGCTGTAGTCTTACCACAACCCATGCCCATTTGCCGTCGCCGAACTCAAAATACATGCCGCTGTGGGGAGCGCGAGCGCAAATCTGCGAAAAAATCCGTCCCAAAAAAATTCTATACAGACTACTAAATCTCGTCATTCAGCTACCATTTCGAAAGAAGCTGGGGCGAAGGTCATAAAAATTAGGAGTTGGCGGGGGTGGGCGAGGGGCATTGTCTCAACGTGAACTTGATTGTGAAATTTATTTATTATATAAAAGATACATAAAAGGAAATGTCTAAGGTTATCCCTATTGAGTACAATCCCTATTTAAATATAGAATATTTCCCGGGGGATTATGCTGATTATTTACGGACTCTCGCTAACGGAATTTCGGACACTTCAGGTGGTCCCAAACTAATATTTTTATACTCTCGTTATAACAGCCAACTTAGGGTTTACTATTAAATGACATAATTATTCTGCAGTTTTGGAATGCTATATCATATATAAATGCTATTTAAGTCAAAAGTCACAAATTCCTGGCAATTTGGAGAGATCACAGCAGTATACAGAGGATGGCAAAGAGTCTTTCCGTGACGTGTGTAACTTCAATAAGCGTAAGACTCTTGGCCAGAATAATAACACCACTCAACTCGAAAGTGTACAAAAGTTTAATGCAACTGAGTGTAATTTTAGGCGTGGGTTAAAAATTGTTTCGGCCAGAGAAAACTGCTACAAAGCGGACCGAAGAGACTTACGAAGAGAGAACTGAAGAGAACTGCGCTAAGCGCGGACCAAAATACAGTCACACTGCACTGAAAAAACTACGATATATAAAATACGCTAGAACAGGCGCTAATGAAGATGAAACAGCAAAGAAACGCTAACGAGGTGGCGAAAACTAATAGAAAGGAATAAACACCTGAATTTACACAAACAAACTAAACAAAAGGACGAAACTGACAACTATAAACCAATAAGCGCACGAAAGAAAAACGAATAATAACAAAAAGGTACACTTGGATCTTACAACGTGGAGTGATATTGGAATAGTTAACAACTATTCAAATATCATTGGAATGATATAGCTTGATATTCCTTTATCTATACGTGAAAAAACAACTAAAAATTGTTTAAAAGAGCACTTTTCAACTATTATCTTGCTCAGTATTAATCATCGCAACACCGACTCTCAAATGTCATATTTTTATGTGTGTGTATGTGCTTTTCTTTTTTCCTCTCTGTTGAATATTTTTTCATATATTCTTCATAGTTTATAGAGTTTATACTTTTCTCTTTCTTCTCTTTTAACCTAAATAAAACTGTAATTCAAAGGGCAAGTAATTTATAGTTTAACTATATCCTGTCCTCTCCATTTATTTTTTGTAATCTGATATTTAATTCTACAAATAGCATCTTTAATTTTTGAACCTTGTAATACAATATAAATGGCTTGCAAAATAAATAAATGGAGGAAGAAATAAAAAAAACGTGTGTCCCCAAAATTTGTGGCGTGACGCGTGATGGGGCCCAAATTAGCCGCGTGACGGGACGGGACCGCAACGTTTGCTATTTTTAAATTCGCCGTGAAGCGTGATCTACTTAGCAGATTTCCGTAAAACACCGTGGATAAATAAAGATTTTCTGGCAATGGAATGATACAAGTTAACCGACTAAATATGGTCACTATGATTATCGAGTAGACCCGAGTAGCTTTAGACTTCACATGACGCGTGATTGGCCTTGGCGGAAAAAAATCTTTGTGATGCGTGATTGGTACCTCCCTCCCCCCTATATACAGGTAAGTTATTTGTGACACTTCACAAACAAAAATTAAGTCATTTTTATCACATCCCGCTATTGCAAATTTTCGCCTTATGAAAGTCCCGAGGCTGTCCGCTGATCTGTGGAAGATTTGGCTCAAAGCGGATTGCTAATAGGTCAGTAGCTCGACCAGCTAGTAGCGACTGGATCTTGAAATATTCTGAGTTCTGTGCGAATTTACATGTAAAACAGGTTTTAGCCAAATCAAGTTTTTCTTGTCACTGCCGAGTTTCATAAAGATGCACGTATGGAAACGAGCTTACAAGTTTGATCTGAAATATAAGATTCGATTCTTGATACAAACGCGGCTGTTTTCTATCTGTTGTCTTGATTCTCTTTATTTGTCAATGAAATGCTGATTAGGCGATTTCATTTGCACGAATTCAATGCATTGTTCCGGTATAATTACACGACTTTGTTTTTCATTTTCAATCTTGTGCATTGTTCCATAACCTGACAGATGTTGCACGTGAGTATCACTGTTTGGGCATCGATGACCTAGAATAGACTACGTCAATTTCCTGTAAAAGTACTGGAAATGAAACAACTAATCCTTCTGAGTAAAAATTTTGAAATCGTACAAAAGAGATGCTGTCGGCTACCTTCGATCTCGGTTTCCATGATCGCCCCGGTGGAAATCTGTCAACCACTTAAGAATCGTAACGAGCATGCGCTTAACGTTTGGCCGCAATCTCGTTACAGTAAATAATAAGATAAATAATGAAGTAATAATAAAATAAATAAATCTAATTGATGAAAAGGAAATACATTAAGGAAAGAAATGAAAACTGAGGAAAAAATGTTACCAGATAGTGGTGTAGTATTAATCAATTCTTGTGTTTTAACAGTAAGAAGCCGAATAATGAATTGACAATACCAATCTAGCATTGAGGGGGGGACTTAAACGTAGGCAGATAAGAATTTTTTCATCATTGCTTGCCTAAATAAACGCAAAGAACTAATTCTACTACTTTTTAATTCTTCATCCAAATTATTCTAAACAGAAGGAACAGAGAAGTTAAAATTCAATTGGCCGCACTTAGTTTTGATGCCAGCCTATACGGGCCGTATAACTACATTTTAAGTAGAGTTGTAGTGCTACTATGATCGTATTTTTACCCCTTGATTTGTTAGGCTTACCACATAGAATTCACGAAAGATTAAAAATGCTGTTTACTGATTGTAAATATCGGCATTGGTTCCGGAGATATTTAAGTTTGAAAAATGAGCAAAACAATGCAAGTCTTGTCTGTTTACCCGTTGGTTTTGTTTCAACGGTTGTTTTTTAATTGTATCTTGTTACCTTTTGTCTTGGTTATTTAAATTG
>OMLO01000967.1_pt1 | contig 20957 bp, 10 predicted proteins | sample 1674811 | NCBI WGS metagenome assembly OMLO01 (sample SAMN06265003, study PRJEB25207) | coral metagenome | isolation source: Coral host | place: Mexico:La Bocana,Puerto Morelos, Mexico | collected 2008-11-13 | reverse complement strand
TTTAAACAATTCAAATAAGAAAATGCTCGCACCACATGCTGTTGACATAGCAGTAACTATCTCATCACTCATTGCTTGACTATGTTTCACATTTGCCGAACCATTCGACGACATTTTTCTCTTCGTCAAGTCAGGTTGTGCATTGGTCAGCAGAAATACAAACAAAAGTTTTACGACCCAAGGAAGGAAGGAAGAAAAGAGTGACCGACTGAGCGACCAAGCGAGTGAATTCGCCCATGCTCACTTAACTCCTATATCGCATTCTGCAAAATAGTCGTGAGGGAAAATGAAATTGTAATTAGTTTTTGGCGATTTTTGAGTGAACAAGATAGCTACATTTGATATCACAAGCTAGTGCACAGGTAATTCAGTGTAGCACCCACTTATAGCTTCAGTCTATATACAATTTATTGTACTTTTTAACAAAACGGGATCATATTTCTTAGTTTTCTGTAAATTGAATGTCTCGGGTTTTGAATTTTTAAAGTTATTCCAATGACAGGGCCCACTTAGTATGAGAATTTCCAGATGAACTGCTTAATAGAGTTGTCAGTGGTTAAATTAATACACCTACAAAACCAGTGGCTTAGTTGACTTACCATGAATTTTAATTAGTGCATCCAAATTAGGAAAAAGTTGATTGATGTACTGTCTGGACAAGACACTCATTTTCATCATTGGTCTGTAGAACACCTGGAAAAAAAAATGTGAAACAGCATCACTGATAAGAATCAGAATCACTGATCATAATCAAGACAGGTCATTATAAGGAAAATTAAAACAACACACGTGCAGCCAAGTCCGCTTGGTTGCTGCAACCAAAGGCTACACATTGCGGCATTTTGACTGTACGAAGCAACCACTATACGTCATCAGCCCGTAGTGCATTGCGCGCCTTCCAAGATGGCGGCCGCGGGAATTTTAAACGGGCCATAGGGCCGATCTTTGGAAGCCGATAAAAAAATTATTTCGCCAGGTGAGACATTTTTTTTTTTTAATTTCAGATCTTCTAATAAGTACATTTTAAACATTTTAGGCGATACTTGTTAAAATAGTGGAGGTTCCCTTTAAGAACAGGAAGTCAGTCGGCCCTGGCTACACCTGATCCAGTCACATGTTAACGACAAGAACCCTTTATCTCCCATTAGTAACGTGGTTTAATTGTCATCTTACAGATGTACATGTTCACACAAATATGAAGGAGGCACTTATAGTTCTCTCACCTTGTTCAATACTTTTAAATTTCTAACATGTGTTCTCTCAGTATGGATTAGCTCTGAAAAACAAAACAGTAACATGGCGAACTGGCGAAATGTTAACATCGTGGCTGTTCTGAAGTGTTCTTATTACAACATTTTCTACACCACTGCCAAAAAAGAATTTGACAGAAGTCATTTGAACACAAACTGTAAATTACTTGCCACAATTTGCTGCTGGAAGAAATAAGGTCTGGACAATTACCGTGAATGAATTCTTGTCGTTTTATTTCTTTGCCCTTTAGTCTTCTTAGAAGCTGCAAAATAATAGTGAATAAGAAAATAAGAGTTTGCATAAGACTTCTCGACAGTCTGCAAATAAAAGCTTTACCACTAACTTTCTGGCTACTGAAATGTATGCATCATCCGGTATATCTTGAAGCAGAGATCTTATTCAGATAACGCTTTTTAGAATCCAGTTTGAAACTGGCCAGATTTGTATTTGTTACTGAAAAACTGTTATTGATAAGGTGAAATATTTGAGATAACTAGAGATTAGACAGGACTTTCCTTTAGAGAAATGTACAACTGACTTTGATAAGCAATAGAAAGCCAGAAGCTGATACCAGTAGCTACATCTGTTAATCAACTTACCTTCTTGTCTACAACTTGTTGCCAAGGCGGTGGTTGAGCATCTACTTCCATGTCAGAGTCCTAACGTTTTGAAGACAACACACAACATAAGTAAATCAAGTGGTACTGTACACAGAGCATTATCAACACTTGAGGTGGTAAAAATGTTCTAACACATGCTCATTAATTTGCTCAAAAATTTAAAACTAACTTCTCAAAGAAAAGTTCCTAAGCCTTTTATTAATGAGGAGCTTAAATTTCAGGAAATGACGTTTAAGGAGTCCAAATACTGTACAGTATTTGTAGTCGTTTTGTGTCATAAATACACTTTATCAATACACATTATTAACATAGCATAATTAACATAATTTTGCCACAAGCCTCGTATTTTTCCGAGCTCTTAACGAAGGCGGAAGAATAGGATTAATTATTACTTATTGTATGGCTTTGTGTTTATAGCCGATATAACGCGCAAGGCGCGGCCAGGCGGTTTGGGATTTCCCCGTAAAGACATCACCCTTGGTTTTCAATAATTACATTTTCTTGTATTTGGCTTCTGGTTTTTGAATACATCCTGCGTCATCCAAGAATCATACTGATGACATAAGGTGTATGTATGACAACAACAAAATATGGCTCTACAGTACAACACCGGCTCAATACCGACTCCATACCGGCACGTTCTCCTGACCTTACATGGTAAAATTGCAAACAATATAATAGTGGAATAAAAATACTGCGTATTCAGTGATTGTTTGCACCCCTCAAAATGTTTCTTAGCTAGAAGCTTTTGGGTGGTGCTTGTCTAAATAATAAGTGTAGGCAATTGCTGATTCCAAAAGTAAGGAAGAAAAAATTTGAAGGTGAATCTTTGCTGACGTCATCTTCACATTTTTCTCATTCCGTTAACATACGACTTTGCGCAGAGAAGTGATCACGCTAGACACAAATTGACAACAAACTTTAAAGAGCTTGAGAAATGTGGTATATGGCGAATTATTTTGCTAAAATTGGGTGTAATGTTCAGGGAGAAATAGGCTTTCAAAACCTAAAAAAATTCCGGCTTGAAAAAGTGCTAAATGAGCTCATACATTTTTGTAAAATTTTACGTTCTTAAACCCGCATCACACAAAAAGGATTCAATACGTCGGGATCAAATGTTCTGGGACAGTTGATCGTGTTATCCCCTTTCCATATTCATAACTTAAGTTTTTGTAGCTCCATCAGAAAACTGTATTGCTTATGTTCATGAGGCAAATATTGCAAACAAAGATCCTCCTAGTCTGCTCAAATACAAGTTGACAACAAATATAATGAAATACAACTCACCGGTTCTTCTTCTGGTGGCAGAAAAGAAGGAGATCGTGAGCGACCACGTCTCCCTGGAGGTAAATAAGAAATGTTAGACATGACAACACAAACACAGCGTAATGACAGGTGCTTAATCTTGAGTCAATAAATTATTTTAATTTTACTATCAACATCTCATTTAAAATCACTGAGTTGTTTGGAACAGTTACATTTTTATTAAGGAATTCATAAAATAAAGCACGAAGTCCAAAAACACTGTTTAACCTAATAAGTTACTGGGTTACATTATTTTAGTTTTAACCTCGGTGAGCATTAATTTCCTAGCTTTGGAGATAATCAGTTGTCAAACAACTTTCCAGCTGTTAATGAGAAAATTCCCAGTCACAGTGAGATCCTCCATGGAAACACAGGAAAAGCCTTCTAATCATTCTTCCCAAGCAAGCGTGTTTATTCATTTTAAAAAAAAAGTTTAAGAACACATCATGATTCTCCGAATCTAATTATATTTTACCTTGGGAGGAAAAATCTCTTCAGTGAAGTCACATCTTTTACTCCTGATCCAGTTTTTGAAAGGTAAATTTTGACAAACTCACCTTGAAATTTACATGCGGTCATATTTAAAGGTATCACAGTGCATTTTTCATAGCAATAATCCCAGTGCTGCTAAGAAATACTGCAATCATATCATCAATTTTATATGTACAGGATAGATGCAGTGAATGAGTGGATAATATCATATGAAATGGCTGGCTGATGAAATGATCCTCATTGTTAGTCAAAACAGCAGAACTAACAAAGCAGTCAGGAACACCAGAATATTAGCATCTACCTAACAGCAAAGAGGTGCCGTATCTTGGTTTTACTGGCCAGCATGCTAACTGCAAATGAGGTTTGGCACTGACAAACTACTCTACAAAGTCTTTCCTATCATCTACCAGATGATTTTGAGGGTCACTTTGGCAAAACAAACAACATCAAATGGAAATCGGTGACAATTACTTACATGGGAGAACAAAACATAGCCTCCACGAAGATTCAATAATATTTTCCTTCTTTACTCTATTCAGAATTCCTACCCTTTGGAGCCAAAACTACAAGGACTTTTCACATTAATAGTCTCAACGGCTAACTTATATTTATTCAATCATTTCCTAGAATTGAAATTATCAGATTTCACTCAACTTTCTTTATTCGAGCAAAACGTTTGGCAAGAAAAAAGAGCAATTAAATCATTAGATTTCATCCAACAAGAGGTATAGGGGCTTCCAACTATGGAGAATGCCCAAGTATGAGTAAATTAGACATTTATACTGTTTCCTTTAAGTCTTTTGGCCAGATTATATCAAAGATGTGTGACCATCCCTGAATAAGTACATGTAGTTCTCTTACTACCTAAAGTACATGGTACACATTTTGGCAGATATTTAATTCATTTTATTTAGCTCTGAAAGCCATACAAGCATGTTTTACGACTGCATTTAATGAATGTTACTGTAGACTGTAGAACAATAAACAGGTAAGTGCCCTAATTTACTGCATGATTAATGAAAAGCCAGAGTGCGAGGAGCGCATGCAATGAATGAATGGTTTAGTTAGCAGCTGCTTTCAATTTAGGTTTAATAGTTATTAATGTTAAAAGTATAGTTGCAGTTATCACTGTCATCACAAAATGAAACACCCTTGCATGAATGATTTTATGGAAATTTATGACAATGAAGTGAACAACAAATGATTGCTACAATGTGTATAATCACAAAATGTAGATTTTACATTTAACTCACTGGACCATTTCAGCAATACAGTGGCCATTTTACATTTTGTTGCCTTAAATAGCTATTACTGGTATGGGATGCTTAGAAAGTAAATACATACAAATTTGCTCCCCTAAGCACTCCACAATAGCTATTTGAAACATCAGAATTCAAAATGGCTCCTATATCACTGAAAAGGCCCATAGGACAATGATCAAATACAATCCTGAAAACATTAATAGACATGTAGTCCAATAGATTTCATAATGTTTGCCCATTTCAGGTCATCAATACTTGCCCCAATGTATTGTTTCATTTATCTAGACCTCAAATAACATATGCTACTGAAAAGTCTGATGAAATGAGATGAAATGACCTGAAATGGGATAATCAACAGAGAACAGCAGCCATACTTTCCTCGCTTATTGCAGTATAAATTATTCACTATTAAAAGGAAAGTGTCATGACTCAAGGTTGACTCAGCTGCATGTATTGACAAATGAATATTGAAAACAGCAAGTGCATCAAAGTTTTAAGTTTTAATTATAGAGTCTTGCTCTCACACATTTTGCTCTATTGGCCCTTGTCAGCCTTAGTGGCATTCTCTTAGAAAATGATTCATCCTTCCTGTGATACCTTTTTGATTCACATATGTTGTATATAAATTGCCTGTTTGCACATGTGGTCCAGTGCAGTAAAATGAAGAACTACAATGTATTCTCCTTCAGATATAGTTTTATTGTAGGTGGCATGTTCTCACTGCTTTTGTTCTGATAACTGAATGTTACATGTATTCTCTGTTCAACACGGCTGCCTGTGCACACATATCAATGTTACTTAGAATTTGGCAAAACATACTTGTACATGTTGTAGGTCAAAATTAAATTCCGGTAAAAATTATTTTAACCTAGTGTGATTCTTAATTTTCTTTGTCTTCCAACCCTAATTATTCATAATCAATGAATAAGTAGGGTCACTGGTAAGAGACAAAGAAATTTACTTTTTCCCTGAATTTCATTTTTACCTGCAACAATTGGAACTTGCATGTAGGCATTAATCATGACACTATTCCTTTTGTTTACATACATGTAATAACAACACTTGTCTGGGTAAACAATACAATGACTTACCACCCTCAGAGAGAGTGTCCATTGTAGGAGAATCCACACCTCTAAAGAACAGAACAAAATGTAAGAGAAATAAGAGCTTGTCTTTGTAAAGTTCTTAAGGAAGAAACAAAGAGGAACAGCATTGAGCATGCTCAAAGTAATGTTGTGAGCATTTACCTGTAATGAAGGCTATCTCCACTGAAGGTAAAAAAAAAATAGAAAAAGAGACTGTTATTACTGCATACACATACTGCACTTCTGCACTGTTGATAAGTTAACTTGAATTTTCTTTTGCTTTTGTTCATTACCTGCTACCCCGAATTTGCTTGAAGAGCGTTCACGCAACAGGAGAATTCTCTTTGATGATATGACTTACACACAAAGCAACAACATTGTTATAATATCATGTCCAAAGATAAAGGCCATAAGGACAATCAAAATGTATTGACAGCCTTGATTGCCACAAGCTTTGGGCTTCAATAGTGAGTTAATGTTTAACCTTTTTTACTCTTTTGTGAATCACTAATTTTAAGCTTTCATTCTTTTTGAAGTTAATTCTCTCCTTTTACAAAAAAATTGTATTTCTAATATTAAAAGTAGACATGATTGGCTTCTTTCAGGGTAACCAGGCTGTTCGTACCAACGTCTTTTCGTACCACCCATTTTCGTACCACCTAGATACACGTTCGTACCACATCGTATACATGTTCATACCACATAAACATACATTTGAAATAGCATAGATTTAGAGTATCTGACAGAGATTTTGACGGAGATTTTTGGTACGAAAAGCCCGGTATTCTTCTTTCAGAGTGCAATTTTAAATACACATAAATTTTCAAGCAACTGTTCCCCACGGATATACTCAATCTGTCCTCTTGGAAAGTTTGTATTCTTCTTCATATGCCACTCCCATAGCATGTTAATGTTACAATTAAGACCTTGCATTGGCTTCACCATAATAACAGACATTAACCACTTACTCCATTGTTCCTGCCACTGATCTTCTCATTCTTATAAACTTTGTACTATATTCTTTCTAAACATTTTCAAAAATAAACACATAATTAATATATAAAACTTGAAGCATAATTATGATAAGCATGTTGAAAAGAATAATATGGTCAAACCTCCCTTAAAATGCCATCTGATCCTAGTGTCACAACTAACACTGTCACAATTACTTTCCTTCCCTCCCATGAGAAGCCCAAGTATGTTAAAAAAAAGTTGGGGTGAAACTGCTTTGCAGATAAAAATTAATTCTTTGTCATAATGACTACTGTGTCAGCCCAGGTTACCACTCTATGGTAATTACTGCAATAGTTATGGTAGAGAAAAGTTCATTTTACATTAGTCCCCTTGTTCATTAAAAGAGATTTTTACAATGCAAATATACATGTAAGAGTACACACACTGCTCAAAGCTTTCACACATTAGTTGTAAATCAGGTTGAACTCAAACTTACAGGTGTCTTCATACTCTCCGATCTCCCAACAAGTTTTGGCAAGTGTGGTTTGTCAAGAAACAGTTCACTAGTGCTGTTGACAAGGAAACAATTCCTTGATTCAGAACAATTGGATAGCATTCATACAGCAGTAACAAAAACAAATTATATCTATAACTATACAACAATGAGTATAATTTGTCTGGCTTGGTCTATAAAAGAAGTTATCACATTCTTTCTCTTTACATTAAAAAGTTTTCATAAGCTCTGCTTTGACAAGTTATCCATTCAAAATTTGCTAACCACCATCTGTCCAGTACTTAAAATGCCAAGCGAAACACCCATGCAATACTGTTTTTAGTGCCTTGTCTATGATATGCAAAATTAAGGTAAACTAACGTAAATTAAAAGGCCAGAATGGACATAGAGAGTTTTTTTTCTTTGTTCATTTTTCTTTTTTTTCATAAGAGTTGCTTTCAGTGTATTTTCATTTTGTCTGTCATTTTTCTATCTCAGAAGACTTCTTGTTATTCCCAGCTCAAATAAGTTTTCCAATTATAAAATGTGTCACATGTTGTGGATCAAAACTCACTAACTTTCTAGGAAAACAACTACTGCAGCAAATTTGTGAGCCAGCCAGCGTCGAGAAAATTATTTCTTGGCAGTTCTTTTTCTACTTTTTTTTTTGAGTTGGGAGGTATAACAAAACACTCAATCACTGGTCCCACGGTAAACAGTAAGTTTTGTTTCCTCTTGGTCTTAATTAATGCAACATTGGAACATTAGGGTCATGGGGAAACAAAACTTGCTGTTTCCCCTGCGGCCAGTCACAAGGTGCTTGTTTCAGGTGAAATGTTCAGGACTATAACTATACATGACCCATACGCCCTTGTTTCAAACTCTAACCTTTTCACTTTTGACATTCCATCCTGTAAGACAAGGAAAAAATGAAATAAGTCATTACTAACCTTGAATAGCAAAATTTAATTTTCACAGATTATTATGGTATTGGGAGTACAGATAATTTATATCCATAATCCAATTCTCTGGGTGAGCAGAGTTTCAAACCCAACGTTTTAAAAGAATCATGGATCACTTAGATTCATTTTTAAGGACCTTTCAACGGCAGTGTGACAATTCTCAAGAACTTGTTTCCCTCGAATCACATTGAACACTTATTCAAGAAGGGCTGAACAAAAGATGAAGTAGTCCAGATCACATTGAAGATTAGATTCTGTTGTTTAGGAGTTCTGTTGTTATTACGTGAAGCACCTGTATCATACATAGCCTGGCATTTTGAACATGTACACGTCATTTCATTGGAACAGTGGAATTTTAACCACTTGACAGCTCTCCCAAACAGACTAAAAATAAGTTACGTGTACATGTAAGCACAATCATGTCTGATTCCAAAAGATTTCATAAACACACACATAAACATTATACTTGAGGCCAAGACAAATGTTAGAGTGTCATCTAGTAAAACTTACCTCTCCAGAGCTCAAAAATCCTTCCCTGAAAGTTAAAGAAAGAAAACAGTTAATTCATTGACAGATCATCAGCTGTTTAAACATGTCAGTCTAAAGGCATGCACAATTTAGCCCAGAACCCCCCTTCCTAAAACACAAAATTCAAAACGGTGAAATGGTTCACAGAAATCAATGTGAGTGTCTCTGACTGATTCTTACTTGAATAAAAAATTCAAAACAAAAGCAAAATTAGCTATCAAAGATACAACAAACTGCTCTGTTTTGCTTTGTCATTTGATTGTGTGCCACTTCACTGAACAGCACATTAAAAAGAAAGATATTATCAGAAACTGATTATAGTGAATAGGTTATTACCTGTCAGATGCCCTTTTGTTACAGTTTTGTTACAGTGTAGCTCTCATCATTTTTTTTTTTCTAAATGACTTTTCTTATGTCTCTCCAGTTTTGCTTTCTCCTCCAAAACCAACAATCTAAATTCCATTCTTATCTGGTGTGTGCCCGTGATTGATTAGCATTTCAGGTAAAAGCTGGACACAATAATGTATTAAAGGTTTTGCTGTTACTTGTTGTTTATCATTGATAAAAAATAGATCATTTCCATTACCTGCCGTCTCTTCCACCAGAAATCTGTAAAACAAAATTAAATCAATATAACGCATTTTAAATGATAATTGAACTTAAGTATAAAAAAACACTCAAAATTCATTGCAACTGAATAAATTAAGGTTACTTCCCACCTTCAGAGGCCCAAAAAATTTGTTTTTCCTTTTATTTGACAAAATTTTAGTTAGTCATTTTATGTAGATTTTACAAAAGACAAATGTTGCAAATCTCAAAAAGTTACTAAGAAAAAAAAAAATTTCAAATAAAGTTAACTAGGAAGGTGTCATAATCTTGTCAACAGGTGAGACGCCTGTGGAAATTTTTGCAGCAAACGATTATTGCTCATATTTCATGTTATTTTCATACTTTTGTTTACATCACATACTTGACAAATATCATTGACAAAATTCCCACATGGGAAAACTCTTAAAAAAACTCTTATGGAAAAATAAAAACCAAAATAAAGTCCTTGGGTGAAGAAAATGAAAACAATTCCAGCCCAAAGAGGAAAGAAATAGCTCCATTTTGTCAAGGAAAGAAAAAACCTTGCCGTAAGTGACAAATGCTCTTGGTTTGGTGAAACACCCAAAGATAGCACCCAAAGAGGATCCAAAGCTAGCCTTGATACATAAACATAAGCAATTACCTCAAATCATGATTTTCGAATCATGAACTCATGAAACCTATCCAAGGGAACTCATTTCAGCAGTGAGGGTGTTTCAAAAAGTTGTGCATTGATTCGCGTATGTCTTGTTTTTCAGCAACACTTTTTTCTGTCTTTAACCTTTTTGGCACAAGTGTTGCCTTTGCCTTTGGTGTCTTTGCCCATTATATTATGTTGTTGTCCTTTTCAAAAGAAATCTTGATCTATTGTCATTGATGCTAGGAGGTCCCCTTGTTCCATTGGTTTGTGGTTTTATCAGGTGAGATAATCTCCTGGCATGGTACGAGTTGTTTACGAACCTTTAGGAGCTAAAATCTCGCATTTGATACTGGGAGGACTTCAGCTACTTTGAGTTAATTTATAGGGTGTGTAGATTTGATGGATTGTCATGAAATTTCACCAGAACATTTCAGAGATAATGACTAACCAATGTGACAAGCTACATGTATGGCCCTGACTTACCAAGTCTTCATCAAAAGAACCACTTTTTTTCTTGGTATAGTGACCTAAAAGAAATATGGGAAATTAGTCTGGACTGGCCATCAAAATGATCTATGCACTGGCAAAAACTGAACAGAAATGCTTACTGTCCATCTACGTCATTGATCATTTCCCTTGTAGATGTAAACAGCCTTCAGCTCAAGCATTAAGTTATAATTTATCATAACTAAAAAGTAGCCTCTGGACATGCCAGTGAATATTGGATACCCATAAATGTCTATGCTAGTGTAAAAGCCTCCCTCTTAAGCATAGAAATCTTTTCTACTTCTCCATAAAGAAGAGTTAATCAATACCTGTTGAACTGCCATTGTCAGACTCGTTTTCATCATCATTTTCATAGTTTTTGGTCCCATCTAAAAAATGCCACATCAAGAGCAGAACAGAATCAAGGTTACACATTTATGTCTCACAAGACATTACAGCCACAATTTCTAACTTGTGACTTTGTTGTTCATAGCTAGTACCCAGTGTCTCTAAGTTCAACTTCCACATAGTCAAGGTAACAACATCCACTGTCAATTCAACCTATTGTGTTGGCAATAAGTCCTCATAATCACATCTTACAACAAACCTCATCTACTTCCTTTCCTTTTTCAAAACACAAATGACAATAAAACATTATATATTCATTTCTAATGACAATGGATTGCATAATAACTACCGTATTTACCCGAGTATTAGTCGTTCCCGTGTATAAGTCGACCCCCAATTTTTGAGGCCAAAAACTAGATTATTTCAATTTCCAGGTAAGAATTTTTAGAATTTTTAGATTTTTATTTTAACTTGAAGCTCTGATATACGAAACAGATTACTAAGCGAACGTATGTTGTAAACTGTGCTGCCGTTTGTTAATGTTAAAAGACTATTGTTATGCTAATTATTTAACTGATGCTTGGATGTCAAGTTTTGACCCATGTATAAGTCGAGGGCAATTTTTTGGACTGGTTTTTTGCTCTTAAATGGTCGACTTATACACGGGTAAATACATGCTACTCACAATGAGATGAAGCAGGCTGACTAATTTTCCTATTATAATTTGCAAATGACGGTGATCTGCCAGCTTGGTTATTTGTTTTCTGAAACAAACAAAACACACAATGTCAGAGTTCACATAAACAGTGGAATCCAGAAAATTGGATAGGTTTGCTTTAAGTTATCATGAGGTTTAAAAAATTGAGGCTCCAAAAAAACTATGGATTTTACAGTGTGTACCACTCAGCCAGTACACCTGTACATGTATGTAATAAGCAATGCAATGTTGAGCAAATAGTATACATTAAAGCTCTACATGTATTTCAAGAAGTGGAGAATTGAGTCTTCATCTTTTGTACTTACCCTTTTCTTCTTAGTTCCTGGACATTCTTCAATTGCCTCAAAACAAGCCCCCTTGTGTACATTGTATTCACAGGCTACAAAAGACAAAAAAAGACAATGAAAGATAATGAAAATGCTATTAAAAGTTAGGAGCCATGCACCAATTACAAATCTTTTCAACTCCCTCTTAAAGCCAGAGATTAACATTTTCTGAACCTACAAAGGGTTGTCCAATACTCCAGCAAATTTATGTATAGCATTGTATTGTATTATATCCACCTGACAATAGATTAACAGTACTAAACAATTAGATTATGAGTTTGAGATTTCTATCATGTATAGAAATCGAGAGTGAATAATCTAATTGTTTTAGTATAAATCTACTAGTCGTTCAAAACTTTATAAAAATCTTCTTCACAGACACTTTGAAAACGCTGAAAAGCAGCTATCATTTTGTTAACAAGGGCACACTGCTACGCTCTCACTATCTAGCACAGAATAGATAGTAAAATAGAATAGATAACAAAGCAACATAATAGAATGCAATACAATGCCATACATTGACAATCGGAATTGGACAATATTGAGCCTACCAGTATTAGTTTATCAGAACACATACCAACTCAATACATGATGCAATATTGATAGTAACTTCATGTAGTGCATGTGGATGTTTCTACTCCCAACCTCTCATTGTAATGATCTTTTCAGCTCTTCATCTGTGTGTTTACTGTGTCGAGAGTACAGTGCCACACTAACCAGCTTTGCTTGGTTGACCGTGGTACTCCCAACCACCATTTACCCACCATGGACGGCATGCTACCCTCCAGCAGGCTGTCTTCTTCCAATCTAGACATTCCCCTCCCCCTGTTAGCCAATATATAGAAAGTCAAGGAAAGTTCTCTGACTAGGTATATTTGACAGTTTAAAAGTGTTGATTACACTTACTTGAGCACTGATAGCCTTGATCTCCAACACCCCACAGTAGACCACTACAGTGATTGCAGAATGTCATACTTGTGTAATGCGTACTCACAAAATGGTGTCCTTTAATCTGCCACAAAAATAAGTAATCATTGATCATTTGTCAGAGGCAAAATGAGCCTACTTTCACTACTTTTAATCAAAGATTATCACAGCTTTTAAGATGTTTTGAGAGAGATGCACCACTGTCATTGTTTTGGTTGTAGACACTGGAATTCTTGACCTGACCTATTTAGGTGCAGTGTATCATTGATCTCACTTTTTTCAGAGCACAGGTGGCCCAGGCTCACAATGTGAGAAGCTATCATTTTTTTAAAAAATCCACAAACCTTTATAAATTCAAACCATTGTAACACAACACTACCATAATTATACTGCCAGGCATAGGGCACATTTCATGTAACCAAACTTGGTCATTATGTAACAGTGTATTTTGGCAGTAAATTTGTCACATCTCACTTCTTATAACATTCGCTGCAAGACTAAAAAATAATAACTCCTTGCTCTGTGAGCCAGGGTGACCTGTGTTCTGAGGTTTTGTAATAATGTAAACAAACTTATCTACCAGAATGAAATGTTTAATGACGATATTTATGAACAGGTGAGACATGTCTACATCTTCAATTTGCATTATTTACGCTGCATGTTCAGAAAGGTTGTTGCTCTTGATAGAAACTCAGCAAGAGCAAACAAGACAAGAATGCTCAAACATGTGACTTTTAAAAAAATTTACAACAAAATGTGTATGACAGTTTCTACCTTTTTGCTTGCTTTAATTTTAAACAGTGGCTTATTCTCCTTCCGGGTGAAGCTTGAATATCTCTCCAGGATATTTGCATTGGTACCTTGTTGCTAGAAGAAATAAAACCCTCAGAATTAACTCCACCAAAAGTCAAGACTACTTAAAGATTGATTTGGCCTACTGCTGTGAACCTTGGACATCTACTGACACGTGCTGAAATATAAATGTTAGGCGAGTATGACTGACAGAAACAATCTTGCAAGAAAAATATCAATAAGCTATCAACTTACCTTCACAGTAAGTCCAACTTGTTTCAAAAAGGTAGTAAGGGCAGATGCCATAGCAGAGCTGGGATTAAAAAAATTGCAGTTTAGTAAAACTTGCTTATGAATAATTAGAGCAATTTAGTACAGAGGCTTCCAAGTAAGCCAGGTACTATCACAGAAATTTTGCACAATAATTTTCCATTCAAGATAACAAGCAGGCAAAGAAAGTCCTGTGCCATAGCCCCCGGCAAGTAGCATTTTTTGTTAGGCTTTGGGACATTTTAGACAAAGCAAGGTCAACAAGGGGAGGCATGGTACATGGCATGGTTAGTGCACTCATCCCTGGAGTGAGCGGTCCCTGGCCGGGGAAACTGTGTTGTGTTCTTGGGCATGATACTTAACTCTCACAGTGCCTCTCTCCACCCAGGAGTATAAATGGGTACCAGCAAATTGTTGGAGAAAACCGAACAAATTACAGGGGAATGACCTGCGATGGACTAGCATCCCATCTAGGGGAAGTAGAAATACTCCTAGCCGCTTCATGCTACAGAAACTGGGGATAAGCTCCGGCAGCTATGAGCTAGTCAGCTCCAATGCTTCATTTTTTCTCACAGCCAACAAGAGAGCTCTTGATACTACATGAAGTGGCATACAATAAAACAAGGCACTGCTCTAGTGATCTCCTTGCTGGCTTTTATCTTTGGGAGATAAATGAAATGCACCAAACTGCCCAGCCAAGTAAGTCCTCTTTTTTCAGTTTCAAATTTGCAAAAAAATCATCCACACAATAACTTTCTGTGACCTACAGGCAACCTCTAAACCAATGGGCTGCCACAAACTTCAACTTCAAAGCTTATTAGCTACCTTCTGTCAACCTGAGAAGCATCTACAGAAGTATTATTAGTATAAGCATCCAATTCAGCCCTAGAAAAAAAATAAAACAGGTTGTTAAAGAGGTTGTGTATAATACATTTAATATATAAATATCAATGAAGCTAATTTTTGTGTTGAAAATATATTGCTCTGCCATTAAATGGAAATATTGACGTCCTTTGCATTCCAAAGCATACATGTACTACCATAAACACTCATGTATAAGCCGCACTTTTTGCTTAAGTTTTGGGCCAAAAATCTTGGGTGTGGCTTATACACAAGACAACTGATTCCAGAAGGAGTAAAAGGGCTTGTAGGGGTCATAAATTGAACTGAACACCTTCAATGAACAAAGATTAAACGTCTTGAAACCTTTTGTGAATCATTGTCAATCGTTTGTTTGGATCTTCGGGTTCGAAACTTGAATCTTGTTCGCCAGTAGTTCTTTCAAGCATTTCATTTGCAGTATGTTTGAGCAGGTAAACTCTAACTGGCATGGAATTCCTCCGCACAGCTGCTTACAAATGTAGTCTGGAACAATCACTTTAAACACTGATTTCACCACTACATGCAAGAAAATACAGCGCTATTCAGGAGAACTCACGAAGCAAATGGCCGGCTGTTTAATTGCCCATTTTCATGTTGAGTGGTTACCAAGCTATCATTTTGCATTGTTCTCCTGCACTTTATTTTCATTCAAATTGCATTGTTTTCATTTCAACTGTGGGCTTTAACAATGAAGACAACTGTTGTCAGTCAGAGGAAATAGGGAAATCGATTAAAAAAAAAACGCTTGAAAAGGTACTTTGAGGGTTGATTGACTTAATAATGTTGCTTCAAATATGACCAGCTTTTTTTTACAGAGTGCTTGTTCGGAAGTTTTTTTCCAAAATCATGCCTGAAAGTTGGGGGGTGCAGCTTATACACAAGTGCAGCTTATACACAAGTGCGGCTTATACACGAGTGCTTACAGTAATCTTTCAACTTCATCAATGTTAGTGTCAATTTGTAAAAACTTTAAAATAATCAACTGAACCTACAGGACTCCCTCTAAGTGTGGCATCAAAGTTTGTTCCACTACTTGAAGTTCTTTTCCTTTGTCCATGTTGTCATCTAAAAGCCAAATATCCATTAATAATTTAATTAATTGAGCTCAGTATTATTAAAAATGGTAATTGAACTGAGCGGAGTGCTATTTGGTCAGAAATCATACGCATGACTTCAAATCGAACGAGCACACAGCACGAGTTCGATTTTAAATCACAAGTATGATTTCAGACCAAAATTGCACAACCCGAAGTTCAATTACCACTTTATTATACTCATTTTGAAATCGCACAATTTAATAGCCTAAATATATGAACTACATGTACTAGAACAACAGAAGTTGCCAAATTTGCCAAACAATGGCCTTTTTGTCTTTCATTTTCCTGCAATGTGATTGGTTAGTTAAAAAAAGCCTTGAAATCTGATTGGTTGTTTTGTTTTACTATCCCCTTCTCATTGGCTGAGATAAAGATGCGATTTAGAGCAAAAAATAGAGCGATTTGGGAAAAAATCGCACTGCCGAGAGCCAATCAGATTGCAAGGATAACCAGTGATTTAAAAATGGAAGTAATAAATTAATTAATATCATCAATTCCCCACTTCTACATGCAATATTTGGTATCTGTACATAAATTGAAGCAAAGAATATAATGCACATGATGTTACCTTCTAGCTGATGATCCCCAAATAAACTCCCTAGTCCAAGGGCCCGTTTATTCCTGAAGTCTGCTAACAGTTCTTTTATTTCTTCTCCTGCCACATCCCTATTAGATTATTGGAGAAAAGTGGAGAAACTCAGCAGTGTGCAATCAAATAACACTAAATGTACCTTTAAAAGTCCTGATAAAATGACACTGCAGTTAGATAAGATTTGTGCAAGCCTTTGGGTCCACCACCTTCCCTATCAATCACAGACGCACCTAACACTACAACCATACATGTACATGATAGTCTAAGTGTCTAGACATGGCTCATTTCACTGTTGGCCTATTATCAAAACTCTCAATAGTTAGGGTAGACTAAATTGTTTTTGCAGAAGGGAAGGTGTATTCTTGCAACAGCTAATCCAGGCCATTGTACTAAGGTGGCCATTATACCTGTACATGGCAATTACTGAATGTTTGATAGCACAAAGTCTCAGTTACAAAATTAATCTACACTAACTCCTTTCTCTGATAACAATGATTGTACCTTGCTTGTTGAAATAAGTTTTTTAGGTTATCTTCAGACCCTAGGCAACTCTCTACAAAAAAAGAAATCAAATAACTTAGTAATAACATTAAAATAGTGGGAATGTAATACAAATAAATGGATTCTAAAAATAATATGCAAGTCACAAAACTGAACTGTACAGGTACACCATTGCATTGCTTACCAATGGGCCCTACAATTGTTTCTTTATCCATATTGACAACTTTAAGAGGCTAAAATGAAAGAAAACAAATATTGCTGAATTATTACATATTGGTTATATTACTGAGCTATAATAAACAGAAAATGCTAAGTGAATGTGGAATAATGTTTTTTGGGGGGGAATTTGGGATAGTGTATCGTCAGGCTTACCATAACATCTGCCCACTCTAGCAGCTTTGGGAATGAAAATGAAATACTTACCGCCCGCTCTGCTAGAAATGTAGAGTAGATCTCATATGACCATTTTCTCATTTCTTTTATTGTTCCTTCTCTGTAGGTATCTGTTACCATCCAAAAGAACTGCAGAAACAATGTGACACAGTTAAAATAATGTTTTCCCCAAGGCTGTTTGCAAGCATATGCAATACATGTAGTCAGAACTTGAACACTCCATGAAATTAAACAACTGTACCTCACATCAAAACAACCATTACAGATAACCTACCAAACTACTTGGATCACTGTTTGATATAAGGTAATGGAGGAACACTGCCAGATGAGCTGGAATGGAAACAGCAACATAGAATTATATATCAATCCCACAAAACAGCTTTCAAGATATAAAATCAGTTTTCAGTTTTTGCTCAACGTATTGTGAAAAATAGTAATAACAAGAAAAGCAACAAAAGAAAATGTTTATCTCATTACTAGTTGATGTTTTTACCTGGCTTATTCTTAAGAATTTCTAAATCATTAAATGGACCATGGTCATCAATCTGTTGATTGAAAAAAAAAACAACCAAAACCAGTCAAGATTTAAAATCTAGAATTTTGTGGCCTACAGTACAAAATAATATCTTGCCCCTTGATGGCTTCAAGCAGGGTCATGTGGGGCCTTACAATTTGGCTTACATTTGAGTAGTACTGTAGCATTTTGTGTGTTAGCCGACATTCAATTGCTTTTGACAAGAATTGTTGTGCATTACTGTGAGTCAAGGCACTTGACACTGACATCTGGCAAAACACTGGGGTCAACAAACAGCAGACCACAGGCACCTCATGCACTGGGAGTAACAACAGATATTGACTGCTTCATGCTACAGAAATTGTATTTAATTGCAGTATTGCTACTTCCCTTGCATGGGATGGTTATCTCTCAGAACCATACACTTTGAAAAAATATTCACTTCACCTTCTCGTCATCTGAAGCAAACTCTTCATCTTCCATAGATATGATAGATGTATGTGACTGATTGTGTTGTGTGACACTCAGCTTGTTACTATCTGTGGAGTCAGCCAGTGATTCGTCATCTCCATCAGCATAGATCTCAGCAGTGTCATTGCGACTTCTCTTCTCCATGGGTTCTGACAGTGTTGGAGTGGCTGGCGGAGAGCTGCTGCCACTGCTGTTGCTTTTTGCATCATCAAGTTGTACAGCTTTGTTTTCATGACTAGTTGGATTCCATGCCCTTGGAAGGGATGAGGTCTAAACAGAAGAGTAACAAGAGAATGACGACACAAATGAAAGAATAGGTTATCATGCTAATTTACATCACTAAGTTCTGTGAATAAAAACACAGACCACTTAGGTTCTTTGTATCTATCAACAAATGGAAACAAGGTTAATTAGACAATATTAATCTAAAGCCAATACAGCCAGCAGTCTCATCCATACATGAATGTAACCTGTAGGGCCATTAGAGTGCTCACTGGCTCATTATATGATGTGCATTGCACTTGCTCTGCTGCTCAAGCTGATCTTTGCAGATCACTTGATCCTGTTTGTAAAGTGAATCTTTGTATAGCATCATAAAGTCTTGTGCCAGACTAGAAATCACAGTATCTGAGAGTTCATCTGAAATCACTGAAAGCCCTGTCCTTGCATATTATCAACTACAAAGAATAAAAGGTCACTTTACCACCAGATTTTTGCGAGTTTTAGCAGGTGATCCCGTAAGTCCATACATTCGTGCCATTCCAGATGCATCATCAAAGCTCTGTTTCTTGCCACTAGCATTATCTCTAACAGGCACACCTTTATCAGAAGAGCTGCCATTTACTGCAGGACGGAAGAAAGCATCTGGACTGGAACGCTGTCTAACATGCAAGGAACCATCAGGCAGCTGTGTAATATTCATAACAAGTCTGTTAGTCTGTTAGCATGTTAGCATACACTGATGATTCACTCAGAAACCACACACCTCCATGGAAGTTGTAATTCCATTTCTTTTTGTGTTGAAGGGCTTGGTTCATTGTTTTTTGTTCTGACTATTGTTTTCTCAGCCAATGCTGTCTACATGTAAGTGCCACTGAAACAAAATTTTTGTTTCCTATTTTATTTCCTCAATATATAGTTTCAAATATGCAGGTAATCATGGTATACTTTACTTTTGTCCAATCATTAAGGAAAGTGCTGTTTTTAGTTGCTGAAATCCATTTCTTGGAGCAAAACTGTGTCCGGGCTGTCACTGGTTGTATACACGCAGAAGGCATGATAGATTCTCTCATATTTTTACTTCATTTGTTTGAGCTTACTTTTTCATATTGTTACCTACTAATTTTCTACCTCATTATTTCTGTCCAGCCTTGACAGAAAATACACATTATAGACATTGGAGGGAGCCAAAGAGTTTAGATTAATATTTATCAATCATGAACAATCACACTATCGCAAACAGTTATTTCCAGTCCATAAGCATTGAATTTGTAATCTTCAGGGTTTGCTATGCTGCCACACACCTATCAGTGTTTTGTAACAAAACAGGAATTTCACTTTTATATGTACCTAGCAATATTTCACAACCAATGGATTGCCAAGTTCTTTTAACATATGCATATGTTTATTAACTTTATTTAAATTACTCCCTCCGTAAAGAAAGTTTCTTGATTTGCGTCTGCTTGCCTGTGAATTTGTAGTGTCAAGAGCTAGATGACCACTGAGGGGTTATCGAATACTGTTTCCTTGAACTTTATTTTAGAGTAATACAACCAGATGGCCACCAATTTTAGGCTCAACCAGCCAGCAGTATTTACAAGTAAGGTTCAAACTTTATTACTTTGCTGAAAAGCAAAACTCTCAGATATGAAAATTTTATTTCAGTGGCTCTTCAAGCCTTCTGAGAGGTGCATGGTGCCTCAAAACGCATAACAATTATTGAAACTATTTTCTACAGAAATAATAATTCAGGCATGTTCAAGACTCAAAGCCAAGATAAAAATGGGTTTTGACCATTAAAATGGTATGACCCAGATAATTTTAGCCTTGACACAGATAATTTTAAATAGTCGTAAGTAACTATGTAACTGGTAACATTGTCAATTGTATAGTTTCCTTGAAGATATATATTAACTTCTCCATTTCCCTTCTTTCCAAGTGAGAGGAATCTTCTCCTTTCTGTGAACTGTCTCTCCATATACATGTATCTGCTATGTCAACATCAACAGATACCAGTATGCACTGCACATGAGGTCAGCAAAATTGTTATGCAAGCTAACATAAGACAAAAGAAATTGGTACATGCCAGGGATTTCAGGCTTTGGGCTATACACAATCTATAGCTCCAAAACCTGCTTACATGTACGTGCTATTGAATTTGCTATGGCCTTGCGCACGGTGTTGGTTATCAATGCGATATTTTACTAATCACTTTTGTTTGATAGTATTTCTACGTCCACA
>OMLO01000966.1_pt1 | contig 20958 bp, 10 predicted proteins | sample 1674811 | NCBI WGS metagenome assembly OMLO01 (sample SAMN06265003, study PRJEB25207) | coral metagenome | isolation source: Coral host | place: Mexico:La Bocana,Puerto Morelos, Mexico | collected 2008-11-13 | reverse complement strand
GCCAACGCGACTTTCCCCTCACTGTAACTGACAACCAACACACTGGTAGAAGGAAGAATTGTTTTCTAGTTATAATTTATAACTTCAAACCGAGTCTGTTCAAATTATTCACTAGTTACTTCTCACAAAATATCGCCCGTTATCAGTTGTAGTAGTTTACGTTTTATCCGCAAAGAGTCTTAACAGCATGAAAGTGATTATAAAGAACAGCCATTTTCACGGTCACTTTGCTCATTTTCGATCATTTGTGCTACAATGTAATCCAACGTGGATGTAGGGCAATTTTGGGCAGAAACTACAAAATTCCCTAAAATTGCGTCACATACATCAGTGGACTCCGGGCTTATCGTTTATTTGCAAACGAGAAAAGCTAGCCTTGAAAAGGGCCATAGATCGGGCTTTTTCATTGATATAACAATGAAGCAAGTTGAAATGACAGGATCGATAGAGTCCAAACTGAGGCACGAATTTATCTTGTTTTTGTCTTGTTAAGGGTTCCACGTAGAATTAGCCTCGCTTCATTGTTAGTCTATGTTTGGCTGTGTTCAGATCTTTTATAGATCCTACGTATGTAAGCAGTACTTTTCTAATTTCGTTAGTGGTCCCTTGCATCATTGTATTCAAGGATGATGCATGTTGGATAAAGCAAAACTGGTCACAGCTAGTTTATTTGAAGGATGAAAGATATAAATATATCGTGTGACAAGAAATATATGCGGGTTATAACTTTTTTTTTCACGATTTTGGCAGTTTTTTTCCACGATCCGCAACTGAAAGCGACCTCGTTTCCAGGGTCTTCTATCTTTCCAGAGAGATGATGTTGCAAGAAAGTTCCCGAAAAAATGTTCTGCGCATGAAAACCATATGTACAATCTTGTTGATGCCGTTTATTTAAAATGTCAAACTCTCTCGCATTCAGAGACAAACGATTAAATTACAACCGTTTAAGGACAAAAGACAACAAGTCTCCAATTAACAATTGGAATTTTTATGCCATTCTGCTTTGTGTACGTGCCTTGTTAAACAATATTTTCCCAGCTTTAGTTCTTCCACACAATGTTTCTTGAGGAGCGGTTCTTGGAACAAGCCAGACAGACCCGCAGTTAGCTTGCCGCAAGCATTTCCTACAGTCAGCAAACACAGCGCAAATTCCCTTCTCACCGGATCCGCGATTAAGTCAGAAACAGTGTGAGCTGAATTAAGGTACATTGACCCTGCCGTGAAGCCCTCTGTCATGCAAAGTGCTATGATGATTTCCACACAAGGAACGAACCGAAACCATGAAGCGAGGAAGAAGAATACTCCATGAAGAAGAGCTATCAAAGCCAAAATCCAAGTCCGTTTGACCCTTATGTGTTGAACTAGCTTAGGACTGACCGCAGCGACTAGAAATAAGTGTGACCGGCCCAAGAACTTGCCAATATGATAAGATAATATGTAATACGGGTAATGATCTCTGGGACCGAACGGCGCATTTGGGAACGCAAGAGTTGTGATAATGGCGTGATTCGAAAGGTATTCTGAGAAGTAAGTTATAAAAAGATATAGAATATATGGAAAAATATCCTTTGTGACATTTAATCTGTCTGAAAAAGAAATGCTATGTAAATTTTCTTCTTTTTCTTCTGTGGGTGGACTGTCTTCACCCTCGGAAAAATTCGTTTTCTTGTCAAAAGGCTCTTTATCCAAAAGAGCGTAGAGGAGGAGTAGCAGAAAGGGCCAGGGTATTGTCATCAAAATAGTGGTGCGAGGCGCAAGGCATGACCACGTGGTTAGACCTGTCAATCAAATGAATTACACACTTAGATTCAGAGTAGGATGATAATATTGTTAAGCTTGGTCTTGATTAAAAAATCGTTGCCAGCATTTTGGGAATTACGTATATTTTTTTTACAGAAATAAAATCTGCAAGCCATAAGGCTCGATAGGCCATAAGGCTTGCCTAATTTTCCCGTCTTCCACGGAAGTCGTCCAACCTTTCATTGCCAGTTATGGCGGGAAAGTTCTTGCTTCTCGACCTAGTCCCTGAGCGTTTCTCTTGAAGCGTCAATATAGAAGAGAAGGAACTGGTGCGAGGGTTGGGCGACTTCCGCATGAAAACGTAGAGTTCAGACTCTGCGTTACTTACTTGTGTAATAAAGGGGCCCAATAAAGGACGCCACACCCACACCAGCCACAAAAGCGCTCACTGTAATATGTTCGTAGAACGCAGTCAGAGACAGGAACGTTATTTCACTGGTAGCTACTCCGGACTCTATAATACCCACGCCGGCAAGTCTTCCCGAGATGCGTTGCGAGTAAACCAGCGTTGTTAATCCTCCGAGGAAAAATGCCATGACGAGCAATATTTTCTTGAAATACGAAATATGCTGGAAAAACCACGGCGCTGTTAGCTTGATGGCAAGAACTGGGATAGCAATTGACAAGATTACTGTTGTTGTAGCGATGGTTGATCCTGCAAGAATGTCCTCGGCTGCTATCAAACAGATTTCGTCGTAAATTAAAGAAAGGATTCCGAAAACAAAGAAGCAAACAATGTTCTTTCCTTTTTCTGGATTGTCATTTTCGGTCATGTTCAGAATCAGATAGAAGTACAGTCACTTCACTTATTCTTAAATCCAAAAATATCCTGATATTCTCGGTTGTCGTTCTATATAATGCCAAGAAGGTTTAACACTAAACTTGAAGAATTCTGGACATCGTGGCTGAAATTAATTAAAGACAGATCAAATGTGAGACACGAGCCACTGTGTAACTGTAGTCTTCAGCTCTCGCTTTATGCTAAACTTTCGTAAACTTTCGTTCATGGAAAGTCTTTAATTTACACTTAGCGTCAAACCAACGAAATTTCTCTGAATAATGGTGTTGTGAGAGACTGAAGAATGAAAAAAGGAATGTCCCATTTCAGTTAAATTCACCAAATCTCTTCTGAAATGTCCTGTTATGTTACAACAAATCTCCTGTTATGGCAACCTTCGGGTGCCAGCAGTATTAACAAGTGAATTGTGAAACAGGTTGGCAATGTAAGCCACCGAGGTGTGAAATGGTAAAAAGCTCTTATTCGTTTCACTTCTTTACAACCACACTATAAAATGCTAAACTTGTTTCCATCTTATAAAGTCTTTCGTCCCAATAATTTATAATTTTGAGATCTTAATAAAAAATTTGAAAGCTTGACTTCTCAGCAGGATCTTGGTCCTCGACTCTGTTACTGATCATTTCTGAAATATTTATCAAGTTCTGGTTCTTATTTAGAACCGATTTCAGTGATAAAGAGGATCGTTTTGTTCTTACCTTGTATATGGCCTCCACATTAGAACAGTGATGATGAAAGGTCTTATAAACTTTGATATTTTCAAAATATCTTGAACACAACCTGCTTTTATTACGGACACGTGATTCACATTCCCCACCCCTCCCCACACGGAAGAGACGTACCCGCCTTACAACCTGCTATAATTTTTCTTATTATGTGACTAGCTCCGTGAGCGGCCAAGATGATCCGAATCTCGCGCTGTGATTGGCTACCCGAGCGGGCAAGATGGAGCTATCTTGCCCGCTCGGGATACGGGCTTTGTCCCGCAAGTATAATTTATCATGCTTTGGTGTTTTATCCCATATAATAAATCCTTTATTGACCAAGATGGCTGGATATTGGCCTCGTTCTTTTTTTGCGTGTTTATGGACCGAGACGAAGTCGAGGTCCATAAACACGCAAGAGTTTAAACCGCTTGCGCAAGACTGGGCACAAACGTATACAAATCTCGGCCTAGTCTATCCAGAATGCGGAAAATAGAACGCCTGCCGAGAAGTGCAAACAGCGGAGCTTACATAATGAGGGTTTTCTCAAATTTATGGGCAACGTATCAAAGGTATCTCTCCACAAATCCTTGGAGAACTCAAACAATGACTACAGGTATGATAATGAGTCGATTAGTTTTAGTTTCTCGTAACGATATCTTTTTCATTGTTGCGAAACCGCCATGTTGTATCTCTGATCGTGTGAACCGGTTGTACGGGAATGTAATACCTGTGATTGTAATAATTCAAGACATCTGAGAATAATCTTTTCTGGTTCACTTTTTCACACTTTTTACAAAGAGAGACATAGCTTGGATCAGTGACTCTGGTCTTATAAGGTGTTTGTTTTGATACACATGAATCCTATCTTCTCAACAAAACGTCAAAGTCGAATTTTAGATCGACAGGGTCACCTTCAGTTATGCATGTTCACACACATCTGCATACCTCAGATTCCTGTTGAGCAGATTCTCAGTGTAAAAAGAATACCTTGAGTTCAGAAAATGCTTGTTCCAGTTTTTACAAAGACTGAAATTGTTTTCAGGAGGGGTCTTTCAGGTCTAGATAGACCTTGGGATTGATGTAACAGTTTAAAACGTACTGCTACTTAGTACGCTAAGTAAAGAGTGTTAACATTAATCAAGGATAATAGAAATTTTATTTTTGTAATATAGATCTTCAAATACAACATGTATATTAGTACCAAACAAACTGGAATTCACTTTGATGTTTTATAAGAGATAATAATTATTAGCTTGGGAAACAATCATTTGCCGTTGAGATTCGCCATATTCATTTCAAATGATAACTATTTAAACAGGGATGGCGAGTATCAATGTGGCCCAGGTTCAATTCTGGCCCAGTGTTGTATGTGGGTTGAACATTTTGGTTCTCACTTCTTGCTTTGCTATAAGTGTTTTTCTCTGGGTTTTCCTCCCTCCACTAAAACCGACATCTCCAAATCACAATTTGAGCAGGATGTATGAAAACCAGGTAGAGCTGATGTGGCTTTCCCTCTGAGTATTGTCATCTATTTAATATTTTAAACCATGTTCTAACAGCTTGCGTGTCAAAGGGTTAAATATTACCCTTCAAAGGTCTTCTATTGGCCAAGTCGGGTATGAGCAAATTCATTAGCCGCCTTGCTAGATGTTTAACTATGATATTAATAGTAAGTTATTAATATTGTTATTATTATTATTATTTTCATATTTTCAGCTATGCTGCTTAGTACAAGTGACATTTTGACGCAGCAATTTGTTGAAAAGAAAGCAACCAATCATAATGGGAGAAGAACAATGCGCATGTTTGTAATGGGGATAATAATCGGACCTATTCAAAGGACATGGTTTCTTACTCTAGAGCGGTTTATCCCACCTACATCCAAGATCCAGATTGTCAAGAAATTGATAGTTGACCAGACTGTCTATGGGCCTTTCATAATATTTTTCTTTTATAGCCTATCAAGCACACTGGCTGGAAAAAATCTTAATGACCTAAAGCTGATACTACAAGAAAGATACCTAAAGACTATTTTTACAGCTTACAAAGTCTGGCCATTTGTACAGGCAGTCAACTTTAGCTTTGTCCCTCTTCAGCATCGTGCAAATTTTGTTCAAGTGGTGTCCCTGTGCTGGAATATGTATCTGTCTTGGATGGCAAACAAACCTGTCACAAGCGCAACTACAGACAATGAGAATTCAGGAGAAATTATGACAAGTTTATCTTCAGACCAGAAAAGTCAGGAAACAACTGCAGTCATAAAATGATGTGCAAATTTACAATTTGACCTAAAAACATTTCTAATACACATACATGTACATTTTGTAATTGCCATTTAATATTTTATAAATGATTATATATGGTGAACCATCTACATGTACACAGAGTGAACATAGAAATGTCATGATCTGATTCAGAGATTGGTATTATCGACTTAGTTATTGCCGACAACAATCTTCAGGTTTTGAGGCTTCAGGTCACTAATACATCATCATATTCTACATTTGTGGTACATGCAATATATGCCGTAATTAGCTGCTTGTAACATAATTTACAAGCTTTCTGTGGCGACTACCTCAATGGACATTATACTTTCTTAATTTATTCAATTATGATAATCCATGTCATTAGTATATTTTTTTGTAGTTTTAGGCTAGAATAATTATTCTAAATAGTGTTAATCTCACTATCTCAAGCAGTGATTAATAATTTTCATTATTGAAATTCTGTTGGGTTTTAACAACAGCACATTGTTTAGCCATGTTTACATAGCCTCATCTAACTGTTCGGAATCTGGGAGAGTTCTCAAAAGTTATGCAAACCCTTGACTTTGTCTTGGGCTTGCATAACTCTCTCAAATTCTCCCAGATCCTGAGTGTTTAGATGAGGCTATCTAGACATGGAAAACATGCCCTAATAATAAATAATAAATAATTCTCAAAAGTATACACAAATCTAAAACACCACAACACTGCTTATGTACTCTGATGTAAACACATCTTTCAACCAATGGGAATGTGTATTTAGCTCAGTTATTTTATAAATAAAAGTAATACCCATTTATTATATTTTATTATATTTTTTCAGGAAAAATGAGGACTTCACTTTTGTTGGGTTTTTGGGTGCTTTTGTCAGTTTCTTTTTAACAAAGTTAGATTTTATTTTTGATTATGCAAGGAGCTCTATATTTAATTAACTATAATAATAATTATTATAATTAAAAATTATTATAATTAATACAATATAAAGTTCCCTCGCATAATTATTAATATTAGTTCTTCTATATTAAATATACACCCTCAATTATTAGTGGCAGGTTATCAGTTAAACGGTTTGTCACTGACTCTTTTTGGGTTTTTTTGTTAGACGTTTCGGCTAATACTTAAGCCTTCATCAGTAATGAAGGTGAGTTCGTTGTTACACGCTATTTAAAAAAGAAAACATAGCGAGAGACTTGCGCGTGACCAGAAACGTACTTTTGAAAACACTCTTACGCTCGTGCAATGCATTTATATGCTTCCGGGATTTTGATGTGATCGTTCCCAGCATTTGGATCCTCAGTCGATATTAGTGGCAGGTGGTGGCATGAACTTCTAATCTTCGTCATACTGTTGTTGCCAGTTACTTTTGGATGACAACTGTTGAATATAATATTTATTTCATTGCTATGTTGAAGGGAATCTTAACTGTGCAACATTGACTAAGCTAGGGAAGTATACTTGTGTACTAAATACCTCACTTTAGCACGTTCTGGCTTTAGAAGTCAATGTCTCTGTAAGTGTTTCAAATGTGTAGTGTTGTGTTTTCAATAAAATACCTTGTCAATACCATGCTTTCTGTAATTTGTAACATCAAAATGCGGTTGGAGATCAAACTGCAAAAATTGCCCTTTTTACCGTTAGTTGTTTTCATTTGCATTACAATGCAATCCAAAGCGTGTGCGAGGCAATTTCGGGCTAAAACCACAAAATAACCTGAAATTGCTCCACATACATGCTAGATTATATTGTGAAGCAAATGAGTAGTGTTAACCGTGAAAGGGTTATTAAACTTATTAAACTGAGCTGTTTATTTTGTCCTGTTGTGATCAATTCCAATTTAAAATTCTGTTTCACCAAGCTTTGTTTAATGGAGGCTACTAATTATATGAGAAAACACGGCTACATAAGCTAAGTTTTAGTTCATAAAACATCTCATTTTTTTCTGTCAGTATTTGAAGGTCGTTAGAAATTTTACCTGGATAACTTTGCCTCCTCTCCAAAACTTGCTATTTTTTTGTCCTCAGAGTAAGACCGAGATGACTTGCCGTTCATATTAAAATAAGTCGAATTTTCACAGCCAAAAATTTTCTGTTTCAAACTCAAATCCCGAGCATACTGCGGGCGCAAAATATTTTAGTTCGCGCAATATGTCGTCACGTGACTCGTGACTAAACGTCCCTATGGTAACTGCAAGTTTTTGGATTTCAGATATTATAGTTTTTTCAGCGCTAAAAGGCAACAAAGACAGACTAAAAGTTATATTTGCTTTATTTTTTAGTTTATTTCTTTGAACACTAGATAGAATTCAGTATGGTCGTGCTGCCGAAATCCGAAAACCAAGTTTACTCGGACATTGTTCGCAGTTTGAGGCAGAATTTTCGACCCGAGCCGATCCAACCGTCACCACCTCGGAGCGAAAGAAAAGTTCGAATCCGCACGAATCGCCATTACAGATCCCAACTACCAGACGATCACTGGAAAGAAAGGTACAACCGCCATATGAAACAGAGTGTGCGTGGATTTTACACTCCAGCTCATATTCCTTATGCCTCAGTGGGGGACGTTTGTTTGGATGTGCGGGAGCTGGTTGTCAGTACTGTGGGCTTGAAGCAAAGCTCAGAGGTGATAAACAACTTAATCTATTTTGATATACTCAATCGCTGCTTGCTACTATTCGTATTTTTTCAACAGCTGCATCAATCTCGTCACGATGAAAAGTCTAGCACGTGTTGGATCATATTACAGTATGCGCCCTGTTGCACCTGTTGCGTATTTTATATATAAAAAAACGTGATATTTTCTCTTTTTCAAGCACCAAAATGTTGATAGGACTTAATCAGTGTGTTTTTTTAAACCAATCTTAACTCTTTAGATCGGAGTGGATCTTTCTTAGTTGTTAGAATGATTAGCTTTTCCTGGCCGAAGTTTTTTCTTCTGTCTTTGCTCGCGCTCCTAAGCTTGTAACGGGCTGCATAAACTGACGTCAGTAGGACTTCGCAATCATGAATTTTGAAAAACATCTCGTGTAAAAATTTGGATTGGCTACGTCAACCCACGCCGCAGACTTTATTCCATGAAACTGCGTTGGATATGAAGTGATAAATAACCAACGAGCGCGTAGCGCGAGTTGGTTATGATCACTTCATATCCAACAAGGTCGAATGGAATAATTGTTTTAGTATATTCTTAATCGGATTTTTGCCGCCGATTTTTATTTCAACAATTTTACAAAGCGGAAAATTTTTAAACTTGGCGCACTATTTTCCATATTAGGTAAAACTCCGACTAATGGCTCATAGCCGGAGTTTTTGAGCCAATTAGAGAGCTAGAAATGCGATAGTCGGAGCTGAGAATATACTAATTATTCATAATCAATGAATAAGTAGGGTTAAGAGACAAAGGAATTTTATTTTTACCTGAATTTAATTTTTAACTACAACATATACAATAAAGATGATGTGTAACTGTTAAATACTGCGCTTCCATTGGTTTGCTGATTTTTTGTATTTGGCACAGATTTCGGTAATTTTCTTTACACTGTTATGGCAGTTGAAGTACTTAGCAATGGCTTTGGATCCTTAAAAATGCATGGCCGACACAAAGTATAATCTTTTTTTTCCTCGCGTTATTATTATTCTTGACCTTCTTAATCTTGTTTATGTCCTTACATTTTTTATATCCTTCATGTCCCTGAACTTTGTTGTTCATATATTTCTAGTCAATTTTGATCGTGCTGTCTTTGTTCCTTTACTCGATCAGTGTTTTTTTCTTCTTTCTGTTTTTTTTCCTTTGTTCTTATTACTTTTGATGTTGTTATTCATTTTTTTGTTTTTGTCTTCTTGATTTTGTTTTATTTTCGATGTTCTTTTTCTTGTTTTTCGTCTTCAGTTCTTCTTGCTCTTAAAAATGTTCTTATCTATAATTTTCTTCTTGTTCTTGTTCTTGTTCTTGTCAGTCTGTTCTTCTTACCATTGTTGTGGTAATGTTTGGATTTTAGTATGATCCCTTTGTCATTGGTTAATATATTATTTATTAACGTTGATATTGAATTTCTTTGCTCTATAAAATCTACTTTTTTCAACTTCCTTGCCTGACCATTTTACACAAATATTTTATCATTTACTTCAAAATTAAGACAGCCTGGACCTATAAGCAATAAGGATATCTTTTCGCGCCTTTTTCTATTCTCGAGCCATTTGTTCTCTTAGCAGTCTTAGCACTAGAGGCCTGGTAAGGGCCAAGACCTCCACGGGCTAAAAGACTAGAATAGCTCTGGGGACGAGAATGACCCCTTCCCCTCCTTGCTTCTCCGCTTTTAGTTTCACCCCTACTCTCTTGATCTACTTTTTGCTTCGCCCCATGTTCTCTCGCCACTTAAACTTCAACTGAAAGAATTTAGGGATCACTCGCAAAAAACGTCTGCATTTTAAGTGTTACTTCGACCCGATTTCGCACGAAACAAATTAGAACCAAGGGAATGCGGCTTAATTAGACACGAGATCTGTTATTTGTTACATTTGCAGGGCTCTCCATCAGTCAGCATTCATTTCTACGAAAATCCACTACAGTTGTGGAAACAGGAATGGATCTGTCGATGAAGTAAGTCTAGGTGTATGTAAAATTACAATGGTAGTGATATTTCAAGTCCGGACTCCAAAATTTTCGCTTGTTATTCTGGTTTTCCTTTTGCGCGAGTTAGGCGAAAGTACACGTCATCACTGCAATTTCCACACGCGCGGATGTCACTCGTGAATACGGTACCTCGGCCTCGCGCTCCACGTTCCACGCTCGCCTCTTGCGCTTCTTTCTACAAACTGTTTAAGAGGAGAAAATCGGCACGTTTGTCCTGCGTTCTTCAGAACATAACGACAATGTATGGCAGGTCAAGCTGTATCATTGTCAGAAGTTAGGTCGGTAATTTGAAAATTGCTAAATATTTTATTTTCGCGAATATTGAGCTGGCGGTCAATTGCGACAAATTTAGTAAATCGAAAAATATTAGGCTGAGGAATAAACGTGTTGCATTAGCAGTTAGCATTAACAAAATCTACTGTTCCGGGATCCTAATTTGCATAGTAAGTTTCAGTGAAATCTCTCCCAAGTTTTGTCAGTGTTAGCAGAACATTTCGCTAAAATAACCCTTGGTTTAGAGGCTTCTCTGTTGTTACGAACGCTTAGCGAGACCATAAAGCAGCGAGTGAAAACAAGTTTATTCCAAGAAATTGTAATTTGGCGTTCCCATTCGTTTATATTGCTTCGATTAAAAAAGTAAAATAATCGGGTTTGAAAATAGTTCGCAAATATGTCGGGATGCGAGAAGAACCACGAGGGAGCGACTGTTTTGCAATCAGCAAAAATGTAAGACATTGTTTTCATTTATTTCAGTCTGGGCTCTTCAGAAACGTTGTTAATGATGCCACTGAAAGTCGAAGTTCTCAAGTATACATTTCTGAAAAGGAACTTCTTTTAGAAAATACACATCAGCTACCCTCTCAACTGGATTCCGGTTTAAACAAATCGAAAACGAAGTTCAACACAAATACGCTGTGTTTAAAGAAACTCAATAGCCGCTTATAGTTTTACTTGTAGGACACGAAACGGGCAGAAATAGAAATATTTCACGAGAGTACCAAGTCAGACTCTAAAGGCGCGCGAAATTGTAACAAATGTTACAGTTAACCATTTGGAACATGTTACGAAGACCCTTGCTCTTCTTGGTGGCTTTTTATAACAGCGAGTAGTGAGAATTCGAGATCTTTCTTAATTTTTATAATAATGTAAACTTTTATTTAGTCACTTAGATAATGTAACAGGCACAACAGACAAAGACAAAGAATTGGACTCTAAAGGAACGCGATATTACAACAAACATCGGCGGTAACATTTTGTGGTATGTTTCAAAGCCCCTTTGTTGGCTTTTCGTAACAGCGAATAGAGAAAATTCGAAAATATCGCTTTTATTTTTTTATGATAATGTAACCTTTTATTTAGTCACTAGAAAAATCAATATACAATATACAATTGCACAAATTAAAATGTAACAACTTTCGAAAAACTAGTATCACAGGTAAAATAAGTAGCTGAAAAAAAACTATTTCAACATGAGTATAAGATCATTTTACTGAACAGATATTCACAAGCCGTTATACTACAAATAGGGGTGAGAGGGGTTGATACCTGCTGGCATTGTTAACTCTTGTTGACCTAGAGACACAGGTATTTCTTGATGATCAAAACATGAAGTGTGAGATACAGTGTAAGATGAACTACTGATTTTAGGACAGCTTGAAGAAAGGAAGGCTGAATTGAAATTGAAAATGCGAGGGAGGCAAATTATGCTGAATGATCAGGAAGTAGAGCCACTAAAGACAATTAAGGCAGAGAGCGAGACCGTCGAAAACGCCGAATGAGAACATCAAGGAAAACAGAAAATGCAGCCTCTTAAGTAAACTGACCGAAGAGCAGCGACTGAGCAATCACACGATTTAACTCGTTATGAGAACTTTACAGAAGCTAGAAGCTTCGGGATCGAGATGAAGCGGTTGGAAGAGACGAGGATTAATTAAAATACTGTTGTTTTGTTTTTGCAGATCGGCTACCAAACCAAAGAAATTCAAGAAAATTGCGTGCCTCGTCCTTGACGTCCTTTGAAAGCACAGGCTGGGCTGTCGGTTAGAGGTCTAGGTATCTGAGCTAGGAAGCGATAAAAAACTCATAAAAAATCTTCATTATGTTATGGTCGTCACCACGTTACCAACTAGTAAAAAAGGCATGCTGACAATTAAAGGAGAGGAAAGAGAACACTGCAGTTTCTTCTCAAGAGAGAAGTTTGGAAGTAAACATGAATGGATCGCGAAGACTAAGACCAAAACGTTCTTGTCAGGGAACAATGTTTTTATATATTTACAGCAGAGGTTATTGAAGCTAAAAAGATCTTCTTTTCTCCAGAAGACCCAGGAAAAGAGATCACTTCGACAACGGAGAACATGGACTGAAGGAAAAAGGTACGATAGGAGATAGAGTAGAACTGATAGAGTTAATAAGTAATAGGACAAAAATTATTACTCAATCGGAAAATCAAGATGTATGTTAAGACCGCATAGAATGAACACAGAAGTAAAAGGACTACATGAGAGCAGGACAGCAATTTTATTTACATTGGTGATCGCGCGATGGCCGATTAACTTTAAAATTTGAGCAGATTATGAACACACGGGATCTCAGAGTTATAGAAAACACCAGGGCAATTTTAATAATTAAATGATTTCTCCGCCAGTTTTTTGACTTAACGTAAACGCGTTCAATTTAAGAGAGATGATAACCCACTATTTCGTCAAATAGAGCCGGAAAAATTATGACCTTACAAGTTCGGGTGTAAAATCGACACAAAAAATACTTCAGAAACTTTCTGAGATTACCGACCACAAAAGCCTTCCACAATATTAGCCAAAATGTCGATTTATGAACTGGGTATGTTTTGTTTATTCGTTACGAAAGTCACCGTTTAAAACATGCACATTCCGTATAAATATTATAAAATTAAATAAATCTTTTAGTCAGTCTCACAGGTCCCTTTGAAGCCAACAAATTGGTCACCCTAGATATAAATTTGTGTAGCTTTCCGGGAAATCTATGTTGACCTATACTGCATTAATGGTAAATTGTTAAACAGCCTAGGGAGCGAAAAACGTTTAGTAGTTTGTTTGATAAATTCACCTAATTCAGTATAATTCGTGTTACCACAATGAAGTGATTGTTTTTGGTCTGCGCTAAAACAAATATTTTCCTCAGACACGAAGAGTCAACATGCAGTCTAGTAATTATTCAGTGAAGTTTTTTATGCCGGTTCCCTTTTGTAATACAGTCAACATTTCGTTATATTCGTCATATTTTTAGTTAAACTTTTCGTCCATGAGTCTGGCGTTTAGTGAAAAGTCTGGATTGTAATAATTTTGTCAAAAAGCGAAATATTTTTGGCGGCTGTGGAGTATTTTTAACACATGGACCGCGGAGGTCATTTAAAGCGGTAGGGCTAAAAGAATTTGATTAAGACAAACAGGCATTAGGGGTAACTGTTCCGCCGTTTATCGCGCATCTGAGATCCCTGAAAAATCAAACCAAGCAAAAAAAGTGGTGGGGCATCCCTCCCCCCTCCCCTCCCCTATGTGGTTCCTGAGAAAGATTTCTACTAATCTGCCGAAAGGCGAAAAACGGACGAGGGAGAAGAACGGAAACCAACCAAAAGAAACAAATTAACGGTCAAATTCGTTTTTCTCGTTTTGCTTTGGACGCAGTCGAACACCAGTAATCTGATAATTTACTAAGGTCATCTTGAACACCTCTTTTTTGAATGGGTTTCCATTTATCTCCATTGCTTTGAATTGTTGCACTTTTATGAACTGATCATGACTGACTCTAAAGAGAATGCAGCTCAATCAGCGTTACACGTTTCTTACTCTCGCCGCTAAACTCGACGGGAGAAACCAAAAAGACGCAGGCGTTATTTTACGCGTGTCATCGTTACATATTGACATATAGAGATTACTCTATTGAAAATGCGCACGTACGATTTTTATTCACGAGTTGAGTAGCATCAGAAAACGGACGAGTGAGCGCAGCGAACGAGTGAGTTTTCTGATACAACTCTACGAGTGAATAAAAAATCGTATAAAGCATTTTCCATGGTGTATTTTGTTTATTTTATAGGTACCGAGATTGTTGAAAAGCCAATTTTTGTCAAACTTACGCGCGTGTTTAGGGAACCCATTCAACTGCAATGTATGCGTGTAAAACTGGAATAACTAAAACATTTTCTCTTTCAAAATCAAATATTTAATGGAGTAACAACAACTTTTATAAACATTTTTCAGTTGAAAAAAAAACCTGACTGAGGCTTATAAGTCAATTGAAATCGTGATGCGATGTTGTTCACTAATGAGTTTTCGTCGTTCGCGTTTGTGATTGGACGAACGACGTTTTTTCACCAGTGAGTTTCATCGTTCGCGTTTCCTATTGGCTAATGCATTTTACGCATCATTTTTACATAATTTTTTCTTCGTTAGGAAATCTCAGTATCTATGATATAAAGTTCATTACACGTCATTTTTTTTCGCAAAAGGAACGTTCTTCATTTTATCAAAACAAAAAAGGCTTTTTTCTCTCTTAAGTGCACCGCAGGCTGAAGTTATAAAGTTGCAAAGACTTTTTTTCTTAATTGTTCTGAGAATGTTCCAAACATGAAAGGTTTGTTTGTTTGTTTGCTTGCTAAATATCTATTACTGACTATTTTTACGAAAATTGATTGTCTTGCTGTCAGCGCTGTCATTTGAATTAATTTTTTAGCGAGATTTAAATATTATAATTCACTGACGAATCTGGATGGTTGAGCTCATTGCCTTTACGGCCACTTTCATTGCTTTCGCTTAATTTCTTGTTTGTAAAATCGGCGAGTAGGCAATCTAGCTACGCAAAATACTTCGTTTGTGGTCGTCACAACACACACAAAACAATTTCACCTTAAGTCAGTCTGTTAAACATTTCATTCCTCTCAGTGACAGCTAAATATAAGTTCCGTTTACATTTCTTACTAAACGAAAAGCTAGAAACATGTTTCAGTAACTCGTTTCACTTCAAACATACTAAACAATTACCGCCATAAGAGAAACGTTGAAAATCTCGTGTTAGTTGGTATAGACGTTCAAAGCACACAGAGCTCCAACAAGAACGTTAGCCTCTTTCGTGCGATTGGAAACATGAACGCTGTTGCCGTTTTCTTGGCTTTTACCTTGGCGATTGGAGTGGATTCAGCTTCCGTCAGCCTTTCTAGCAGCCAGTTGACGCTCAATGGTAACGCTCACATTCAGTTTTACGGTCCTAGAGAAGAGATTTGGGCTGGTTTGTCTAACGGTAAAAATTTATGATTCAGTTCCTTGATTTTCAAAATCCAGTGTTACCTAGTAGAATAATTTCTGAAGTTTAGATTGCTATATGTCTATGGTACCTGCGAACAAGAAGCTGTTTTGTAAGGTTCAAGTCTCTGGAGCAAGCGAAACTTAATTTGCGAATCGCGAAACGTGAAATGTGAATATGTCGCCCGAACTAACACTAAAATGCTACTACCGAAGCATTAAAAGAATATCAACGTAATGCTAACCGCAACCTTAATAGCGGTCACTGACTTTTTTGGGCTCCCTTTTAATTACTTCCGAATTGTTCTGTTAAAATATAATAATAATTATAGCTTTTTTAAATTCTTAAGGTCACCGGTTTCCCATCATCAACAGTGGTGATCTGATTACTCTGCGATCAGCCTATCCTTCTGGCAGCTACTCCAAGTACTGGCTGCGCTGTATAACATCTTACTGTCAGTGGACTACCTGCAAGGGTACCGTCATGACTTCAGCGGCATGGTCCGGCTGCGACGGCTACATATTTTTTTACATCCATGCCATGGGAAAGATGAATGGACAGCCGATCAACAGTGGCGATATTGTGTCGATTAGCTCTAAGGCCTATGGGAGCAGATACCGGCTATATTGTAGCACGTCTAGTAACTACCAATGTCGAATGCATTCGTAAGTGTTAAATTAAACAACTTACGAAAAGAATATATTGTGTATCGTGACTATCTGTGAAAGCAGAGGGCTTTACTCTGAATGGTAATCAGCGCAAGCTTCTTTTACCTCAAAACTGACAGTAAAGTCGGAAAATCTGGGAAATAACAATATTGATAATGATTGTGCAATTTGTAGTCTTCAAAAATTAAACGGTTGCTTATTTACTCCTAATAGCACGACAAAAATCATTTGTCAATATTACTTGTTACTTCTGAACTGTTTGGGATTAACTGACGTCCTCTCAGCCAATCAAAATGTCAGTTAGTAGCACTAAGACTAGTAATACTAGTAACAAGATGAAATACTACTAATAATAATGTACCGTTAAACATGACTCGGGTAGTTTTAGACCGTATCAATATTAGATGTGTTAAAAGACAAATTTAATGCCCAGTCTATGAATATCTCTGTTTCCACAGGACAACCAGCACACTAATAGGGAACAGTTGGTTCTCTTACAACTACGTCACGTTTCAGATCTTCTCCAGGAACGCTGTTGATGGTACCCCTGTGCAATATGGTGACATTGTGGGCTTCAAATACCCGTACGCGTACAACAGTGCCTGGTTGTACTACTACAGAAGCTACTTCCGTCCACGAAGCTGTAGCACTAACAGCAAATCATCATGCGCTGCAGAAAACACCACCACTGGTTTCAAGATCTTCAAAAAGCTGTGAAGCTTTGACTAGTTCAACTGTATTTTGCTGTGAACTATAAAAGTTTAAATTGCAACTAGCAACTGTGTGGCTGGATGTTTAGAAAAGGTTTTAGCCGCAAAGTGCAAGCTTGGCTCTTTGCGCTTGTTGCTACTGAAAGAGTTGTTTCAGAGATTTAAGCAACTTTTTTCGCAACAGAAGAACAGCGTACTAAGCTTCTACTGATTGGTGAAGAGCTTTTCACAAGCGTTCATTATACAGGTACCAGTTTCAAGTTAGAGTTTTAGAGTTTCACAGTAAAATACTACTCGCAAGTTAAACTGTATTTTACTGTTTCACAGAAACAATAAAGGTGATTAAGCTGAAAACAAATGTCTGGTATAACTTGCAGTTGTTAGAATAGCCAATTACATTCTTCACTTTGCAAGATGGAAAAATATTGTAAAATGAGCTAAAAGGGTGGGCCTCTGCAGTTTAATTGTAATTTATTACCTTTTGGAGCCCAGAGGACAGGGCTCTTCTCCTCTTGGATGTGGGACAAACATCGATTTGTGTTCCTTGAAGACCCGAGGAATAACTATAAGGTTCCTGGGCCCTGAATAGTTTTCTTTTTGTCTGGGAGCCTTCCTTTTTAGGCCAAAGTTCTGGCATCCTACGGCTCTGTGGGACCTGTGGGAGATATCCCTAATACGGAAACCTCCAACTGCTGTACACTCATGATCATTAGCCACTTCCAGGTGTTCAGTCAGTTGGGGCACACGCCGTTTTTTGCGCCCGTTTTTTCTTCCCCTCTACAAACATACAATCCATTGGGACAAGTTGTTGCCCTTCAATTCCTCTCTTTATTGCTACCTTCACTCTAGACTGCTAGACAGTCAAATTTATTTTGCAAACCCAAGCGATGTGGCAGTATTCAAAGAAAAGGTCTGGAATGAGTGTAGAAATGGTGAAGAAGGCTGGGGAGAGACGCTAAAAGATATATTGCTGGTTTTCACCTGTCATGTGATCAAATCTAAAAATCGTAACCATTCAATAAATTAAGTCAAGAATTAGGGATATGATAGATGATAAATATATTAACAACTTCGCCAAGAATTAGGTCTCCGTTGTTTTCATTCGCGAGTTATTTAGAGGACTGTTTAACCCAGATTTACTGAGCTTTGTATGGAGACACCATGTTTGTGCCGCTCGGAGGGGCACAAACTTGCTGCCGTAAAGTAACAGAAACATCTGTCGTTGATTTGTGCTATTGAAACGCAACCTCACTGCTCTACAACTCCGACACATTGAAATAAATATTTCTTCTAGTGCAAGAATTGTTCAGTTAGCAAAAACCAAAGCGATTACTCATTTTTTGAACCACGCGACGGCCTTCTCGGGCAGCGATTTTAGTTACGCAACGCAGAAGCCTGGAAATTAAAACGTGCCTTTTTCCAAAATGAAGTGCTTCGCACCTTCTAAATAGGAAGAAAAAACAACTGTTTTGCAGTCTATCTTCACTCTAAAAGCTAGTAGATTTCCAGCCACTGGATCTGCATGTCTGCAGAAATATGATTTACAGTCAACATTAGTTTATTCATTGACTTTTAATAAGAGTTAAAAATAATTCATCAAAATAATGAAAATATATTGACTTATTATAGAATTATACAATCAAACAAAGTATAGAGTAAGTCATTATTCAAAACTTAATATTAACTGTTGTCAGTAGCATAGTACAGCAAATGTGCATGTAATATTTAAGAATGTTAAAAATCTACCAATTAATCTGTATATTGACATCTAATTTTCTTTTGCAGTGGAACCCCACCTTACAACCACACCGTTAATATCCTCTTAATATCCGTTAATATGGCCACCTTGTTATTACAGACACTTTCTTCAGTTGCCTGAACAGAAGCTCAGTCAGTTGCTTTCTTATTAAAAGAACCCTTTTAATACGGCCATCCTGTTAATACAGCCATATTTTTTTTGACCCATTGGTGACCAGATTAATGGGATTCTACTGAACTAATTAAAAAAAATCATTCTATCATTCACTTTCCCATCAAATTGTCATCAAATCTTGAAGAGCCCTTCTTTAATGAGCTTCTGCCATTCTGAGCCATTGGGAAACTCAAATGCATCTAAAGATTCCTTCTTCATTTCAGCACTATAACCTGGGGCCTGAGAGAAGAGGGAGCTATTTAGCATTCACAAACTGTCTGTCTACAATTTATCCTCAGTCTTCTCTTAATGAGTCTTAGCCTTTTACAAAATGAAATTAGTTTAGCCCTTTAACTATCAGCCAAAACTATGAGTTTTTTAGTCACATCAGCACATAGCTTGGTGTCAGCCAATTTTTTTTTGTGTAAACTATTTGCTGTAACAAATAATTTTGATGTCTCAAAAGTGCTAGCGCTATATAGGTGGATGCAAAAGTGCTATATAGGTGCTGGACTCTGGAACAAAGAGTTTGGCTTTTTTTTATTGTCAAACAGGTTAATAAATGCTTATAAATTACTACACACCTTATTTAAAATAAGGTGTCTGCTCTGCAATGACAATTTTAAAAGCTTTCCTTTACAAAAGAACTCACCATTGGAACTTTGTAAGCTCCATTTTCTACCACAGAAGGATGAATAAAATGCTCATGAAGGTGATCTGCAAACTCAGTAACCCTGTGGTGAAAGAGTTGTCCAATAAATATGTTATAAAACAATGGTCCAGATTTAGATTCTTCCTTTAAGTGGTATTAATAGTTAATACAAATTAATAGTGAGCATGTACTGTGCATAGCTAAGAATCGAATTTCATTTGTAACCTTGTATGTTGTATCGTTTCGCTTGCTTGCTCTGTGAGCTGCTGCATTTCCCCATCGCTTCCCTCTCTTGGCGTTCTATTTGTTCTAAATAGAAAATATCTGTAGCTGCCCATCGACATCCCACATATGTATGACTGTTGTCTGTATGATTAACCGTTCCTTTGTAAGCTAACCAACCTGTTTTCTAACGTTGCTGAGACACAGATAAAATCAAAAATTGAAATATGCTGAATGTATTCACACAGGCCAACACCACCACCATGAGGACAAACAGGAACTAAAAAGAAACAGTATTATTAGAACAAAGTTATAAACTTCAGCTTTTCAAGTCAAATGTTTCAGGTAGCCTGAGTGAACTTTAGAGGTTAAACATTTCAGTATCTTTTCAGTGTCAATAAAATCACTCTGTGAGGGCCACAATTCTTTGTTTTTTTTGCACATCCCAACCCATCCTGTATGGGAATGTTGGATGGTCAGAAGACAACCTTGTTCCCAGGTCTGAAGATGGTGATAGAATAATAGTGAGAGAAATTTGAGCCACTTCATAATGCAGAACCCAAAAAGTAAGATCTTGTTTTATACTGACTAGATTTTATGGCTTGCATGTCACTGTCATTACCTCCAAACTTAGCAGCCATCAGCAAGACAGCCAGCACTTCATTAAGTCCACCCATACGACAGCTGTCAATCTGGCAGAACTGGAAACCATTGGCCTGGAAAAACTGCTTGAAGATGACTCGATTCTGACAGTGTTCTCCTGTGGCCACACCTATACCGTAAGGTTCCAATGCCTTGGAAATAGCAGCATGCCCTGTTATGTGGTTAAGAATGGAGTTGGATAATGAGATTTCCCTTCATTTATTTACTACTTTTGAAAGATTCAAATGATTTGCATTTTGGAACTAATTCCAGTAACTGTTTCAAAAGATATAATTTGCAAGATGCTCTACCCAGATTAAGCAAAGAGGCAATTTTGAGTATGCATGGAGAATTCCTTGAGCAAAGAGTTTATTCCTATTAACCAAAATGGCAGTTTTTCAAATGAAACTCTAGATCGTCAATTTTTTTGATCAGTTACTAATAGCAAGAACAATATTTCTTTGCCTATTAAAATAAGCACAAACTCCTTTGGCTGATAAGACGGTGTTCTGCTTTACCTTATACTATTTATCTTTATCTTGGCCCTGTAAAAATTTAATATCATAAGAAAGAATCAGTTTAATTTGTTGTCTGGTTGAACATTACCTAACACATCATCAGGTGATGTGGGTTCCTCAATCCAGACTGGTTTAAATTTTGCCAATTGCTTCATGTAACT
>OMLO01000965.1_pt1 | contig 20960 bp, 14 predicted proteins | sample 1674811 | NCBI WGS metagenome assembly OMLO01 (sample SAMN06265003, study PRJEB25207) | coral metagenome | isolation source: Coral host | place: Mexico:La Bocana,Puerto Morelos, Mexico | collected 2008-11-13 | reverse complement strand
GCCGGTGACCCCCTATTTTTATTTCATTTCTGAAACAAGTAAGTCATTATCTCACTGTAGTAGAAGTTTAAAAAAAAATCTATCGAGTAGAAAATTTTCGCGCGAACGTCCTTAATAGAAGCATTCAATTATGTCTTGTACCGTAAACGTTTTAGGAAGGTTCTACGAGGACTAAAATAATGAGTAAAAAGTGTGCACATATTTTGTAGATATCTTGTAGATGATGGAGATACTGATTCTAGAATTTCGCTTTGAGTTTTTATAGAATTGTGGCCTGGGCATAATGCAATGCTATCAGTTGTTCTGAGGCTTAGTATTGTTTAGTTAACTTGTAAAGAGTCTAAGCCGTGTATTACACTGTGATAACACACGACGGGAATTTGGGAACACGAGGGAAATGTAGAAAACACGAGCCGCAGTCCGCAGCGAAAGCCGCAACCGCAGCCGCATTTCTTGAATGTTCTCAAATGTCCGGAGTGTTTTATCATAGTGTAATACACGGCTTAGACTTCTTTATTTGTCGACCTATCAGCGCACGCGCTAGGACCAATCGATATTAAAAAGAGATACACAAACCTGTTAACCTAAACTGCTTTCCCGGATGACAACCTTCGTTATCCGCTATACCGCCACTGCGTTGATTTTTGGTGTCCTCTTCACAGATGGTCTAGTAGTTTTATCATTTATTGGTTAGGAATATAAGTTCTTCCAGTTATTCAGGTGCAGAGTTAAGTTCGATTCATACGGCAGTGTTTTCAGGGGCTCACTTGTCCCACTGCAAGTCACCTTTCACAGTATCAACGGTACGGCTTTGTCGGGGCCGCAACATTTACATGTAGCTAGTGGATTTGACAGAGATGCATACCGAACTGCTTGTTGCAAGGTAGTGCGGCATTTTACCTGGTTCTCAATTTGAAACCGTTTTTATTTTCCAGGTTCTTGGTACCTTGGAATCTCTCATTCGGTCAATGCCGAAGATTCACCGAAGTGCATCCGAACCCTATTCGTTAAATCGTGCAGGGAAGATGTCAGAGGTGGGATTTTTCGGTGCTCCACCCGAGACACCGATCAGTCCTTTTGGTGTTTATCAACCGTTTTTCACTGCAGTATCTGGATATTAAATGACAAAATTGCCAGTTTGCATCAACTCCAGTTCCGGAACATCTTCGGTTGGAAGCGCCCGAGAGAATGAATCCGTCACGCAAGACCACGCGTGGCAAGCCTCAGTCAGTGATGTTCATACACCTTAGTGTGAAGGATGTTGGGTAAATTAAAATATCAACGAAAACGAAAAGATGGAAAGATCTTTAACTTCTTCGAGAACGAAAAGGACGCAAAAGTGAGGACGTTTTGAGAGGACTTTTTCTCAAAGGTGGAAGGAACAGACGTATATAGCACCGTGTTGCTTTTAAAAGAAACTTACGGAGAAGAAAAGCTGCATCGTACAAAGCAAATCTGTCACAATGGACAATGGCAGACAGGGCTAGTTCTAACCCAACAAAGGCTGCGAGAGAACAAACTCAAGCGCAAAAAATGCACGCAAAAGATTTAATTTATTTTAGAGCGTGTTAAAAGATTTTCGTTATAGCCATACGTGCTAAGAAACACTGAGAAACGTTAAACCGTACTTAATTAAAAGCGCAAAAAGTTTCACCTTTTTTACTGTGGTGAAAGTAACAGCGTTCTTTGGTGCTGGGCATTATGGCGACATCTTCAATAATCAACGCAAAATGGAAAACGAAAAAAGAAAATCGAAATAGACTGAAATGAAGTACGGTGTGATATAGTGAATAGATTTGCTTACTCCAGCCCTTTTCTTCAGGGCGCAAAGCATTTGCCGCATTTTGTAAAAAAAGAGAGAAAACGAAATGGACAAATTTGTATGCCTTAATAGGACATAAGCTTGTTAACGTTTGATTGCAATCGGGGCTAGCTCGCGCTTTTGAATTTATGTTCTTTAGTAAAAGGCAATCTAACTTGAAAGTCAGGAAGACAACTAACCAATAGCAATGGAAACCACGGTTTGATACAAACCGAGCTGAACACGACATCAGTTGAGTAGGTAGCATTCAACTACGATTTTGTCTAGTTTTGTTCCCTACTTTCCGTTGTGTTTTTTCTACAATTTCAAGTGATCATTTTTGTGATGTCTTCTTTGGTGAGTTTAAGGCTCTAACGTTGACCGGATACGGACTAGAATTGCCTTATGTAGTACGCGCTGGCCGCCTTTGCGAAGGAGATGCTACAATTGAGAAAATTTGAACAATGTACAAATCAGAAAATTTTAACAAATGGCTTGAAACATAAGAAAGTGCCTTCGATGTGTTGTGATCATGTACGTTCTTGTAGGCTTGTTGTTTGTAAGTGTGTTGATATTTTGTATTCACGTCAGTGTGCATCAGTTATTTCGTGTATTTGCTTTGGGACGGATTTTTCTAGATTTTAATATCAGTGCATGTTATTTTATAGTGTTCATGTGACTTTGAAGCACAGCCCTTTCAAGTGAATGCTGTGCATTGACCAGTTGCTTAATTAGTCTAAAAGTAATTAAGAGTATCCAAAAGCCCACTGCTCAGTATAGGCACGCAATGCGTGTGAAAGTCGGCGACTTTCCCAGATACAAATTTCTTTCTGTCGTGATAGTAAACGCAAGTAACATAGGTACAAGGGGACTAATGAGTAAATAGATCCCTTTATTTTAATGAAATGCCATATTTGTGTAAAAATTTTGCAGATGAGGCTTTTAAATGAAATTTCACGAGGTTGAAAGTATCTCTTAACTTATAAAAATTGTATATTTTAAATATTTAACGACACTGTAAATGATGCAGTAGCATGGAAGTATATAAAGTTGAGATCATGTGTGTGGTTTGGGATTCTTCCTTGAGGGCGAAGACTGGGCGAGGTATTTACAAACTTGATGCTTGACAATTGAAGGCTGGGAGGGACTGCTATACTCCAATTTCAACACTCTGAATAGAGCGTTTTGACTCCTGGACCACGTGACGAGCAGCTATGCAAGGCAGTGATTACATAAGAAAAGAGTTCAACTCCCACAATATGGTCATTTTTTTATATATTAAAATTCTAACTTGGCTGCGAGGCTTGGGGCAGTAAAGCAAAAGAAATCGCATCGAGGCTAAGATACGAATAATTAATTTTCTTTGTTGTTTTTCTCCAGCCTCCTAGCCAAGTTAGACACCAACATGACCGCCGTTTCATTGTCTTGGGACACTTATAGGGCCGCCATGACACACTGTGAAAACACTATAATTCCAGTTGAAAAATGCCTATCTGAATTAACATTAATATTTGACAATTACATTATGAGCTCATTATGCGTGGGCACTGTCGTGTGATCTTGCTATACGCCCAGAATATCTGGGGCGCTTTCCATTCCACAAAAATCACCGGTTCAAATTTTCGGAATTTTCGCTGGTCGAATGGAACACGTCCGACCGCTTCCCAGAAGTCACGTGCCCTGCAACCTCAAGGAATGCTGGGTGAAACTTTGTTGTGTTTGAAAATGGCGGACTTTTTTGAACATTTTCGCGAGCAGGGTGATTGTGAAACAATAAGTTGTACCATTCTCGATAGCAACGACGACGTAATACTTCTGGCTGCAGTTGCCTGCTTTATGCGGAGGGAATCAACTCGTGTAAATAGGTATTTCGAAGTAACTACTCCAGCCTATTTGTTGGGGGAGTTCGAAAACTATTTCCGAATGACTAGGGAAATGTGTCTGTTATTGACACAAGAAATAAAGCACACTGGGTGGAATCCAACTGCCAATTCATCTGGGCGGCCCGCAATTTTGCCAGAAAAACAAATACTGCTGTTCCTTTGGAGTGTGGCAAACAGGGAAACGTATCGTACGATCGCCGATGCTCGGTAGAGAGACTAAACCCGACATCTTTTGCGAATGGAACACAAAATTTTCGATAATTCCGGAAATTCCAACAAATAGGGTACACTCAAAACGTATTCCTAAATTTTCGAAAACTTTTCCCGGAATTTTTACCGTTCCATTCAATTTCGAACCGGAAATTTCGGAATTTTTGGTCGAATGGAAAGCGCCCCTGGCCTAGAGTACCGCGTGTAAAGATTTAGCCAATCACAACAAAGGGAAATGTGATCGCGACACGTGATCAATTAAAGCTAATCAAAATCACAGAGCCTAAGTCTGGAAACATTTTCTTTCTGATAATTTCTTTGATTTCGGCTTTATTCTTATCATCGGGAAAGTTCGCGTGCATCATCTAGGAATAGAATACCAATAATCAAATCTTCGGGGAGTACACAGTACAGTAGTCTGAAATGTCAGTCAGCCTAACCCCCGGGCGAGAGATCGAGGGTCAGACTGAGCGAGGCTGGCCTGCAAGACAGTGAGCATACATACGGTGCTAACATTTTTGTGCTGTGTACCGCTGGTCAGAAGTTCACTTATTGTTTCTCCCTTCCTCATGTCTAATGGCTGACTGATAGGCTCATTTACGATGAGTGTGATTCCACGAGCTAATGCTCTAGCTCTTCAGGGTTATAGACATTGTTGTCACGTCATGTTACATTCGCCAGTGGAAGAAAAATTGTTTGGGTTTTATCCAGTAAAACACGCTGTTTTGGTAAGTAGCTTATGCCGGCATGCAAAGAGTAGATCAAAGCCGGTACATTTTGATTTTCATCGAATCTAGTTGAACGCAGTTCTTGTGCTCCTATTTTAAAGACTCTCTTTAAGAGAAAGACAAGGCATTTGTATATGGAAAGCTCATTAGAGAATACCCGGCCATAATTGATCCGTAGTCAACAAATATTTGCATATGGGCACAATACGCATGAATATATACCTCTTTCTATAATCCACGAGCAGTGCGGGACTGCGGGAGCACTAGCTCTATACTCGTAATATTTCTTTTTTTTTTTTCGACTTCGGGAGTGCGGGGCTGCTGGAGCACTAGTTCTATACCCACTCCATTAAATTTATTTATTTTAAAATGTTTTTGTCCTATTTCTTTTTGAAATTTAATGATTAACGTTGTGACTGCGGGACTATGGGAGCAGGAGATTTGTGTCATGCAATCGTGGCCGGGTATTCTGAAGTCGCTTTTGGAACTCTTTGATACCTGTGCCCCACTCACTATTACTCTAATAAATTATAATCAATCCTAATTTCGTCCCTAGAAATGATGAGAGACGGAAATGCAAAACAAAAAAAAATATATGAATGGATTTATATATAAATAATCAAATGATTGCATGCACTCTGATTGGTCAATCAGCTGTGGTTTATTTTGCCAGTAAACTCATGGATATTTCGCATGTCTTCTGAATAAACCATTTCACAGTTGTCTGCTCAGTGACCTGGCCTTTGGATGGCATTGAGGCTGGAGTTGACCTTGTTTTGATAGAGATCTCACTGATTTTGTTATGTAAAACAAGCTTTTCTGATGCTAACTAGGTGTATTTACATGACAAAAGCAGCGAGGTCTGTATCAAAACAAGGTTAACCCCAGCCTCACTGTCATCCAGAGGCCAGGTCACTGAGCAGACAACTGTAAAATGGTCTATTATTACATTGTATGTATATTGTAACAATACAACAAAGTAACAAAATAGTAACAATACAACAATGTGAAGGAAGGAAACTTGTATGTGATTATCTCTCTTTTGAGTTTTGAGGAACAAATGATCTAAACAACTAATTTGTTTGGCATGTTTGTACTTGACCCTTTGAAACCTGAGAAATTGACACAGACCACATTAGAAGTGTAACACATATAGCACATGGGGAGTGTCATGGTTTGTTAATGCCGATTGTTAATGTTATTCACTGTTATCTTTTTTATTACTATTCTTTTCTTTTCTTTAATGTAGATAAGGTATTACCTTTTTGGAATACACCTCCTACCTCGAATAGCTAGGCTAATTGCGGGAGGTGAAATATATTTTAAACAATATGATTTCCTGAATAAAGGTGTTTTGTTTGTTTGTTTTGTTTGTTAGTGTGTATGTGGAATTTTTGGTTGAGAAAGCAGTAACTTAATTTTTTTTGTAAAAAAGTTAATAAATATTGTGAGCTGATTACATGGTCTACCCCTTGCATACAGAAACATGCAAGAGCTTGTAACCTGATATGAGAGTAAAATGAGAGTGAAAGTGTGATAATTATTCAGTTTTCAAGTAGAATTCCATTTTATCTCAGATTATTTTGGATAACTCATACTGGCTTTCAACAGGGAGAGGGAAGATAAGATGCAAAAATAGTGGGCTTAAAATAACCTCAAGAAATTTCTAGAATTTCCTTTGCTAAGGATAAATTAAACGTTACACATGTAGAATACAAAACTTACCTCTAGACAGCAATTCAAAATTTACCATGTAAATTGAGGCAAGGCATCAAATACTGCCAATACAAATGGCTATCGTGTTTGGGGGTGTAAATAATGAAAAGACAAAACATGGAAATACCAGTTAACGAAGGAGAAAAGAAAAAAAAAGACTCAAAATTTGGCAAACTGCACCAATCATTTTTTTGTGTGTGAAAAACTTAAAATAGCTTGATGTTACATTTTCAAACTGAATATGTGAATCATTCTACTTGGTAACTTTATCAGTGTGCAGTTCTCAGAGCTAAACCAGAGCTTTATTGTTCCACAATTTCCTAGATGCAGGTTCGTTTTGATGGTCGTATTGGTTTTCCGGGAGGATTTGTCGATGATTCTGAAGACCTTGAGACTGCCGTAAACAGAGAGGTCGTTGAAGAGCTAGGAAAGACCACAAACCCTGTGAACATTGCTCAAGAAAACTATGTTGTTTCTCATTTGTATGAGGAGCATGTACCAGAACTAGACGCAACAAAGAGACTTTGTTTGCACTTCTTTACCAAGAAGATTCCCTTAGAACAGTTCTTGGAACTCGAGACAAGAAGGTCAGATGCACCAAGCCTTGGATATGAGGTGATGACTGATCCTGTTTATTAAATGTAAAAAGTACAAATAAGTAGTGTGAGTAAGTATAGGTATGACTGTACAAAGGAAATGTTTTTGTTGGATAAAGAGCTCATATGGGATGCAGCTTTCAGCATTGTTGTGATGGAGACTGGGGACACAGTAATTTTGTATCCTTTTTTTTCTGAGCTGAAATGGTGTTAACTACAAAGATGACATCAGAGTGATTATGAAGAAAATATTGCCAATGGATTACGGATAAAAACTGAACAGGAATGACTCTCAGAATTACTAGTGTAATGATAAAATTATGTACATTAACTACCTGCAGAACTTAATTAAAACTTCACCTAAAATGTTATACCAAATTTTATACAAAATTTAATCTGCCTGTGTTTTTGAAAAGTTGTGTGGGGCAAATGTTTCAACTGTTGAACTGAGGTTTAATTGTTTAATTGTTAGTTTTCTTGACAGAAACTTTGTATCCAGTTTGTAAATAAATATGTTAAGTACATCTATGGTGGTTTGTGTGAGTGAATACCTGGTTGAGACAAAATGGCTTGATAGCTCAGTCGCTCAGTCGCTCAGTCGCTTACAATTCACAACTGCTTAAGTTGTGTGTGCAACTGCGATGATCAATCATAAAATCATATCTTTCTCCGCAGTTCAAATATGTGATCTTCCATATATTCATTTGCATCATTCACGTTCTATGGGTATATTACGAGCTCTCAAAGTTACCAGCTCCCAGATGGCTTGATAGCTCAGTCGGTAGAGCACTGCAGCGGTATCGCAGAGGTCATGGGTTCGAATCTCGTTCAGGCCTGAATTTTTTTCAGGCTTAAATTTCACAACTGCTTAAGTTGTGTGTGTAACTGCGATGATCAATCATAAAATCTTATCATTACCTTATTGCATTTCTATCCCTCTATTAAAGGGGCTCTGTCACGGATTTTACCAGATTTTTGAACAGCCAAAATTTATATTTGTATCAAAGGAAAACAAAGAATAATAAAAAAGGAGCAAAAAATAATAGTCCATTTTTATTAACAATTGCTATATTAGAGCACCGAAACTGTTAACAAGCATCTTTAGCTGCATATGGCTACGATGGAAATGGATTACAACTTGAAAAGTTTAGCTAAACTTTTCAAGCTGTTTCCGCCGGTGCGTCTTCAAAAAAATCGATATTTATAGCCTTAGTTGGGTTTCTATTCACATATTAAGGTTATATCTTCCTTTAAGATGTTCAAAAAAATGTTTTTCGTGGGCAGAGTTGCCTACCACTGATTTTAGAACAGTTAAGACCAAAAATCTGCGAAATCCTCGTGACAGAGCTCCTTTAAATTTCGTCGAATTCGTTGTGTTAATTATAACATAGTTTGTATAGGGTCGCCTCTACTAACCATGGTTATAACAAGTTGTGTTGTGAAGTACGAGTCTTTTGAGCCAGCGTCCTCTCTACGCCGAAGAATTTGAAAACTCGGCTTTATTTCTACTGCTTGACCTGCCGTCCAGAATAATCTGTCACGAAAACGGAGCTTTTCGATAACGCACTTCAAAGAAGAGGAATTTTAAAACGCCGGTTTTTCATTTTCATATGAATGGAAAAGCTTTTCGAAAGCATTGTCGTGACGATAAACATGTGGTTTTCCTCAAACGCAAATCCAAAGTGATGGGTGATTGTCGCGTTTTCAAATTCCCCCGGCGCAGGGTGGACGGGGCCTGAAAGTCGTTTTATCATTCATTCCTTGACAATGACTAACTTCATGATTTTCAGGTCCTTGGCCTTATTCGCTGTCCGCTTTATATCATGCGTGACAAACAAGGAGGCTTTCCGTCATTTTTGAGACACAACTTTGTAGGAAACTCCAGACAACAGCTGTTAATCGGGTTAGAGCACGCGGGCATATTAACTCGAGAGGAAATCAAGGAAGTTGTCCATTTCTCGAAATTAATTCAAGCGTCACCGCCTAAACTGTGAAGGTTTATGATATGGGAAGTGCAGGTATGTGGAAGTGATAATTTTGTTTCATCTGCGCTTAATAATGATGCTATTCTGGGGACAAGAGAGAAGCTCACAGAGTGAATTCGGAGGAAGGCCAAGTTGGTCCTGTGGCGTGGTCAGCGTGGGCGCGTGGCTGCGTGGGTGCGTGTCATTATTAAGGTTTCGAGGTCTCCGCGTGATCTTATGAAATGGTAGAAATTCCTTCGGGTGTGTTCGCTAACAAAATAAAGAATGTGGATCGAAAAACGAATCAATCTCAAACACTCATCTGTCTTTAAAAACGATCGACTCAGCAGACGCGCGTCGCAACGCTCAAATCCTGAATATCCTTGTACATTATTACAATACATGGGAGCCTGTGGTATTGAACGCTGGCCACTCATATAGCAGGCTAGGATGAATAATATTACCTACATGCTTCATCTGAATACTTGTTAGCCTCCTCCAGTCGTTCAGTTAGTTTGGGGGCGGCGCAGAAAAACGGCGGAGCGAAAAACAGAGATAGGGGCTTGGTGCAATTAGCCTTCCCGCACTGCGCTTCTCCAACGGTTGTGACTAGAATGGTACCTTAAAATCAGGTTGGACACATTATGCTTATTACACAACAAGGTTTGCTTAGAGTACTCCGGATAGGTTCTGACTAAAATGGATACTTCAAATTAAGGTTGTAATCTTCACTCAAAACATGTGTAATAAACATGTTGTGTCCAACCTGATTTTGAGGTATCCATTCTAGTCACAACCCTTCTCAAACACTGTTTTTTTTCTGTGCGCCATTTTTCGCGCTTGCGCACTAACTGAACACCTGGAAGAGGTTAAGTCTTCTCTCCATACGGACAAATGTTTGTAAATATATTCATTTATTTATTGTGTAAATAGCAGTCAATAGTCGTTAGTGGTCTTATTGTTAGTTCCAACCGTTTCAAATGTAATTTCTGTGTTGTCTGGAATGGAACACAATTAAAACTCAAAATCTCTTTTGACAATCTACCTCGTGTGTATTGCTATTTCAGTTTGTGTGTATTTTCCTTCGTTATCTTTTTGTCGTAAGCCATACAATATCTTTTCTCTGGTTATTTTTGTTTGAGAATTTTAGTCGTGTTAAGTTTTGCTTGTGGTTAAAGCCACCGTGTGTTTTCTCTTTCGTAAATAGCGGATATTGATATTAATATTTTTAAAATTACCTTTGCTTAAAATAACTGATCGTGACGTGAGGATAATTTGAGCAAACTTCAGTGCGGGAACATAAGAATGGTCCGCGAGTAAATAAATCAATCAAAAGCAGATATCATACGCAGATATCAGACTCAGTCCATTATTTACTGTACATTCAGTTCCGTGGTAGTTTTCAGATAGATATTGATTGTTCATATTTCATTAACAGGTATTCAATATGACAGTAACAATATCATCATTCCGCTAAAATTCATGATTCGGGCAGTTTTTAAGTCGTCATGTAACTCCTTCGACTCAGTCTCTTTCCCTCGCAACTTAACGTGGTGCGCGTGCTCCACGCGCGACGTCGGCGCTTGCGAGCAGCCACCAGCGTTCAGGACGTTGTGCATGAAAATCTTGTCTAGTAGGGTGGGAGAATGATACGTCGTTTACGGTCTTATCATTGCCGAACACTGGGCCTGGAAAACCAGAGGAATTTTCCGTTTTAAAATAGACTCTGGAAATACCAATTATTAGCACGGAAGGACACTTCACCGAGTGGGTAATGTCATTTCTGGTTTTGGAATGAAATGGGTAAACCATATGTTATTGCTGTATCTCCGCGCAGTGGTTCAGGGTTGGTTGCGTGACGAGAAGGGTTTAGATTGACTACCGCGCACATTCTCAAAATGGGTTCGGCTTTTCGTGGGTTTTACGATCTTTCGATAAGAAAAGTTGAGCTTTGTTTTGGTGACTGAAGCACGACTGAAGATCTGAGTCTTGAACGTAATGCGTGATACGAGTTTTATTTTATGTAAGAACCTTAATAAAAGCGCTGCCAGTATCGGAGGTGATGCCTGTGTTACGTTGTTCGTTCAAGTTAATGCTTTGCTTAGGTTTTAGCTCATTTTGCATCTAAGTTATCTACTCGTAAATTTAAGTGATTTAAAATAATGACATTCGCCCCAACTTCACGCAATCGTTTCAAATGTTAAGCTATATAGAAACGAAACTTAAATACAAACCAAAACTTTTCAATTTTGTAACTAAGTCAAAATTAAGAGAGAACTGCTGGCTATGTAAAGGTTTACATAGACGTCACAAGCACTTACACCAACGCGAAGTAAAATAATTTCACACATCCAAAATTCCTAAATTGTAGGCTTGTTGACCTTGTTGACGCCTTGTTATTATCAAAAACGAAAAACCACGGCAGCATTATATAAATACCACTGTGACTTAGAGACTGAAATATTCAGGGTTGATTTTCCCGTTGTGTTTCTTAACATGGGCGGTATTTGGGCTGAATGGAGCGACCACAGCCCAGCGCTGACTACACTGTGGATGGAAAGTATGGCATGCGTGGAGTGGGCGTGAGGTGTCGAAAATTCGGGGTTAGCTTTTTGAAGGTCAAGAGTTTTTCTAGTAATCTTGACAGGGATACAATTAGGCCTAGATGCTAGACAGGAACACCGAACTTTTCTTCCTTTATAGTTCAAGTGTAACGAGTAGCTTTTGTGGAGCATGATTAAGTACATCCGCAACACCTGAAACTACTACAAATTTCTGCTTTCGAAAGTGTTGACTGTGTTGTCTACGGCCTATTATTAGCAGTAGTTTCGCGCCATCATCACTATAGTTATAAAACGTCCATACACTGTGTAAAGGAGACATTTTGCTGAAGCGCTGGGCATTCATACCACGAATGTGCTCTCCTGTAGTCAGTTTCATTTCCCATACGGAAATTAATTTTTGGCGCATGTTATTGTGATGGTTTTAATTGTCGTTATCTCTTTAACGATCTTATTTGGTGCTCTCTATTCTAGTGTCCTGTTGAAAGGAAGCCCTTTTATTCAATTACCTCTTGATCTTGGTGTACGTGTAACAGCGATGATCACAGACATTGCAGTAAAATAATCTGTGTGCTGTTTGTATGCTGAACACGACAGCCACGCGACGAACTTGTTATGCGTTTAATACATTAAATTGATCAATGGGATAACAAAGCGATTCAGACAAAATATTATTGATCGAGGTTATTTTAAGCTTGGTGGCTTGTCAAACCCATTACTCACTCTAAAAAAAACCCCTGTGGCAACGAAAATTCTTCCTCTGTCATGTGTCCAGAGTTCCTTTTGCTATCGATACCGGAAAAGGCGACCTGAATCTTCCGGCCAACTCTTTGAATAATTAAGCGCCTAGTACAACGTCAATTTGCCAAGCGAACGTAAACAGTGAGCTGGGGGCTTATGGAAACGGTCTCCTTGCCGTCTGTGTACTTAACATTTAATTGCGAAAAAGAAAAGCCGTCTTATTATGATCAATCGGCGTTTCTTTGACCTTGCACTATGAATTGGAAAACAACGTAGAACGCTTGAAACCTGCGTGTAAAAAACGTTTGGAATCCGCTTTGTCTAGCGCGCGTCGTGCGGCCGCTGTCCCTGCCGCGCGCGAGAAATTGGTGTGCTTGTTAAGAGCAGTTTTAGATAATCGATTGGACCCGTGGAGGTGTACAGTCAGTTCATGCCGATTTCTGCAATGATAAGTTACGTCTCAAGGCACTGTTGAGGTCATCTCAATTGATCAATTGAGTTGTAATTAGCTAGTTTTTCCCCGCCCACCCTCTGCGATCAACAAACAATCATTGTCAAGCGATAAACACTTTGAACGGAAATGTAGCTATTAGTGGTATTAACCCGGTTGTATTTTCAACCAGAATGCCTCCCCGTTGATGTCCGTGAAGTGTTTCTCGGGACATGGCTGGGCGAAAAAATGCCGGGAATTTTTGAAAGGCAAACAGTGTCGTTAAATTGTTTCCATTTGTGGGACGGAGGGCCAGTCAACAATCCTTGCCCTACCACTTTCCCATACGTCACCCATTTAACCGATTGATGTCATTTGCACCCACCAATCAAGATTGGTGTTTTTCATTAGCGTTGACAGGTGAAATGCCTTGGCTAGCCGTGAAGTACAATCATATAAAGCAAAGGGCCAACCGACCTCGAACTCTATCACGTGTGAGCTTGTTATTACGTTTTCAGCAGTTTTTTTTCCTAAGTGTAGACTGCACGAGAGGTACTTGTGAAACTATGGCGAAGAAGAAATCCTTGGTTTTATATGTGTTGTTGTTAGGTGTCTTTCAAGACAGGGCTACTGCCAGTTGGATGTTAGTTTTCCTTTTCTGGTGCACTTTCCCATTCTTTAAAATCAAAAACAGAAGCTTTTCCAATTTGATGGACAAATACTTGAGTGGCGGCGGTAGAGCTGATGTTTTTAGTTTCTTGCTTTGTTTTTCAAGGTGGATGGGGATTTCGGCGCTCGGCACCCGAAGTGATTCAAATCTGACGACTTGTTACGGAGTTCCAGGCTTGTCCTCGCAGCAAATGAGCGTGTGCCAATCTAAGCCGGACCTCGTCCCGTCTCTCAGGCGCGGCGCAAACCTGGGAATCACCGAGTGCCAGAGACAGTTTGAAAAAGAGCGTTGGAACTGTTCCATCACAAATTCTTCGTCAGTCTTTGGTGGGATTATTAACATAGGTAAGTTCAAGTAAAATCTCGTCTGAATTTTTTTTCCATTTAAAGCACGTTGGTTTTGTAACACACTTCCAACTTTCCCGTGACAGGAAGTCCCGAGGCTGCCTTCGTTTACGCGATAACTTCAGCTGGGGTAGTGCACGCGGCCAGCAGGTCATGCAGTCTTGGCAACCTCACTGATTGCGCCTGTGAATCCCGCAGAAAGAGAAAGCAGCCATCAAGAGGTTGGGAGTGGGGAGGCTGCAACGACGATGTGAAATTTGGCGTGTGGTTGTCGAAGACCTTTGTCGATGCACCTGAACGGACCGAGCGCAGCAGCACGATCGCCGATAGAAAGATGCGTGTACGGAAGAAAGGAAGATATCTTATGAATCTTCACAATAACGACGTGGGCAGACTGGTGAGTCATTAACACTGTTATTACCTGGCTTTGGACTTGTTAATACGGTTATCGCCGCTCCTATTAGATTGGTTCGTCTCGATCGACTCGATAGATTTTGGGAACTTCACACAATTTAAGTAAAAAAAAAACAACGTGTTATCTCGTGAAGAATGTTAATCTGAAGGTTTGCAGATAAATTTGGTAACATAAGATGGTCTGATTTAAATGTCAATTGACTATTTGGGCTGAGTTGTGTCTTGTTAGGTTTCAAATTTTGTACAATTTTTTGTTGCATCGGTTTTCAGTTTTTGCCTTTCACTCAGTTCGAGAAAGGACTCGCGCCAAGATGATAGTTTTTCCTCTTTTTCCTTTCTCTCGCGACTGTTTACGTTATGTAATACCAAAGTATTCAACTTGCAATATGTTTGTGGTCATTTTACGGTATAAGAGTACACCATTTCTTCCAAGTTCGGAATTCTGCGACAATAATTTGCCAAATAATTACCCCTAATTAGTTAAAATGATCATATTTACCTGGTTTCTGAAGTTTTTTTCCGTATTTGAAGGAGTGCGTGGGGTAAATTTAATTAAAATTTCCAGCTCTATTGTTAAAAAAGGAATGACCATCCGTTAACATTCAAATGTCGTGAGAAAAGATATAATTGATTATAGCCCTAATACATATGATAGTCGTCAATTCCCAATAAAAACAGTCTGAAGGGAAAATTCGATACGACAAAGCCATTTGGTTTAACCTTTATCAATCCACAGAGCAGAACAGTTTACGTGAAAATAGCAGTTATTTTGGGAGAGAAGTTACTGGCAAGTTTATCGGTCATCTCATTAATTTAATGAGCATGTGGAAGTTCATTTGATTTGCATTGTTATTGACTCATTTATTGACTAAGTAGGTTTTACCTGGGCCATTAATTTAGCATTCACGCAAAAATAGAGTAGCTGGCTTGCACAAGAAGCATCATGCACCGTGCCTTCGATTCCCAGTACTTGCGGATTAAGAAGAGATCTTTTAACTTTGGCCCAAACGCCATCAGAACATCTTGTTTTTTCGTGTACTTTGCGTTTTCATGCTTTCCTAGAGCTAGACACAATGGGCGAATCACGTATCAAATTTCTACATAATTTGTTAGCATGGTAAAATTCTTGAGAAAGTTTACTTGTAACATTGTGTTGTATCTTTTTGGGTTAAAGATAGAGTTCCTTGCTGCCTGTCGAGTTTAAGTTGCTTTTCACGGCTGGTGACCTTCAGTTCCTGGCAGTAAAAAGATTCGTTGCACTGATTTCCTTCCAACTTTTCCCATACACAAAATTATCTGTTAAACGCATTAGAAGATTTCATTGGAATAGCTCACGTAAACGATTCTGCAAGTGGTTCTAAAATTTAAGCTGTGTTACGGATATTGCGGACGGAGTACCGCACAAGTTGTCGCTAATTTTATTTAACGCTAAGGTAGGCAATTATAATCTCGTTTTACTCTTATTTCTCGGTCGTTGTTAGGATTTGTTTCCATTTTATAAATGGCGCGATGAAGTGGCCACTTTCATATCGCTCCAAATCTGGAGTGGTACCTCCCTGGACAAGCTATTTATCATGTGTTGCCTTCAGTTTCCTCTTAACAGTCGAACAACGCACTCATCGGCAATTGCTTTCGCATGTGTTTCAACATTAACTTGTATAGAAGTTCTTTGGCGACTTATAAAGTTTGAACAGCTTTAAGTCATCGCTCGCAGCCACTCAGTATGTATTTATTCGCTGGGTACAGCTAAAAGCCCCGCAAGTGTTAAGCCCATTTGGAAAAATGAGTTTTGTTTTATTATTGTTCCTGTTGTGCCATTGAAAACAGTAAAACGGTGACCTCCAGCCAAAGCAAACAAAAGAATACAACCCCACTTTGAAGTCAATTTGATTATAACTCATTTTCCCTCTGTCTGTGACAAAATAAGTCGAGGGTCTTTTAAATAGCATAAATATTGAGTTCTTGTCTGAGGGTGATAATCACAAGCTTGATGAATTTTCCGTATGGCGGTTGTGAAATACTCAATAAACTACATGTACCTTAGCTAGTCAAAAGAAGTTTTAGAATACATAACACCGAAACTTCGAAGAACTATGCGATTGTGAGATAAGTTTTAGTTGAAGTACGAACAAATCTTGGCTCACTTAAATTAGGGACTTTATGTTGTGATAATGTCGTCTCGGCTGCGAGTAGAGCAATACGTAGGATGATTTTCGCAGCTTGTAATTTCGTGGGCGCTTGAAGCACCTTATCTACCGGGTTTTGTTTTTTGATATACAAAATTGCTTCAACTACAGTTGCGGTTTCCGGTACCGATAAACATATGAAGGCGGATTAATTTGAAGTGCTTATTTTATGTTCTGAATTTGATTGGTATTTACACTACTGCAATTTTTAAGCATGCTTTCTTTGATGGAGCCTTTCCCTGCCTTTGGAATCCATGTCTTTTCTTACCGTAGCTAAGAAGAAGTTTGTCATTTCGCGAGAGAAGTTTTGGGAGATATCTGACAAGACAACAAATAGAGCGTTGTTTGCTTTCCTTACATCAGTTGAACGACGTGCGTAAGCGAGTGTGCCAGCATTGTGCCGTCAAAGTCACCGATAGATAACTGGGTCAGTGTGTACATAGAAGGGTTTAAGCTACTATTATGTTAATGAGGCGGCAGTAAAAGTTTTTGCCGATGTCGGATACTGTGCCGTGTTTAATTTGTGGCCGCTTTCACCACGGATCACGTACCAGTGTACGCTGCTTCGTGTCTCTTTAGTCTCGGGATGACTTCTGATTTATCAGGGCTGGAAACGTTTCACAAACTCACATCTAACCATTTTCAAACTTGTGTTTGACAGTGCTATTTGCTCTTGTTCTGTTTACATTTGGTGTAGTAACCAGTTGACTTAATTATGCAACTCGACCTTTCGGTTTTTCTGTTTGTTTGTACATTGGAGTATTACAGTATCTGACGCATTTTCCTGAAACATGTCAGATGTGATTCGTATTAAACTTGGCGAAACACCAAATGCCATTATGTTCGTTCCAGTTCATTTACGGACGGGTCTTTGTTCATACAGTGCCAATCCTGCTCACAAAAGAAACAAAATGATTGCTTGAGTCACTTTAACGATAGCAATTAAAAATTTCACCGACTTCAAAAATGTCTTACTTCGGAGTTGTTTTCACCGGCTTTATAAAGCCTTGTGTTGGCTAATAAGCCGGTCACTAAACAGTTGATCGAGGCGTGAGACTTAAGTTACAACATATTACATTTTCTGATTTGAAGATCATGTCTTGGATCACCTGCAGTCGTCGTCAATTTCGACTTGCAGCAAGACAGCAAACAGTGTGATGTAAAGGCAAATCTAGTTTGAAATGTATTTCAATGTTTCTTGTGGGTTGTTGATGCGGATCAAGACAATATTTGGCCATACTTCATACTGTTCTCCACTTATCGCTGCTCGATAATGCATTGTTATTTTTATGAGAATTGTGTGTGTTTATATCTATTGGGAACTCTGAACGCGTGACAGTTGTTTGCTCTTGCTTGTGTTAAAAGAAACATTACAAACTAAACGATTCTTCCACGGCAGAAAACGGAAGTATGGGGGTGGGTGTGAGGTGTTATTGTTCACTTTCGTGATCAGTGCACCGAGCGGTTTTGGGGCGTGTCGTGTTCTGACGAAAGTATCTCGGAACACACGGATGTCTGGCAAGGGAAATGGAGAATTTTGTGTTAAACGTGTTATGTTGGCTTTCCCACGCGTGAAGACATAATTAATTACTTAATCTGGCCGACATACCGTTTGTTTTCGCAACCGTTTTCCTTAAAAACTAATCTCCTCATTAAAAGTCTGTCAACTTGTTATGGTCGCTTTTATAGTAATTAGAAAAGTTACACAAATTGAATCAATATCCCGGGACGCTACACGTACGGTTACTTCAAAAACACCGAGTCTGATCACTACGCACAACAAAACGTGTTTGTCTGGTCTGGGCTGCAAATATTTTCATACGAAACCGCCTGTTACAATTAATGGTCGGCAAGGATTCTTAGGCTACTTAAAAGAACCGGATGTGCAGTGCAACGTTGCACGCAACAAAAACTAAAATGCAGCGCGTGGTTACCCTTATTGTATTCCACTATTCTACTTCAGACTCCACTCTATCTACTGGATGGTGTAGTTTGTTTTGCCAACACTATTTCGCTGGAGAGAGATTTATCCGGTGGATAGCGTTGTCTACCCTTCGAACAACTGAGGCCAGAAATTTGCGTGCAATGCCGAAAGGACGACGCAGGTTGCAACGTAAAGTTGTACCATGTGTCGGGGCTTTACTGCTCGCGCTAATGGTTTTGGTATGGGTCTTAATTAATCTATAATGCGAACCAACATATTTGGGTGGTCCTTAGTTAACGAAAAATGTCCCGTAGAGTTTAAATACTGAAATTCCGGTTAAGACGGAAGCTGAAGAGATGCATGGGAGTTCACGATGTTTTCGACATTTCTGGTTAGTTCGATATGGTTGGAAACTTGGTACCTGTTTTATACTACTGTTGTCATTTGCCACTTTTCCTTTGCTCCTCGAGCGCACAAACTAAATTCAGGGCGAAATTGTAACATCACCCCGTGTTACCGGGTTATTTGAGAGTTCTTTGATGTATGATAGCGAGGCGGAGTGTCAGTATTAGTTTCTTGTGCGGTGGTACTTATTAAGAAGGGCCAAAGTCTGGCTGCCGATGTGGCACAACACCCACATGTCTTAGAAAACGTTACAACCACGAAGCAAGTATGCGTTTGCAAGGTGGGATACCGTGATGATTCGATTTAGCGCCCTCTTTCCAATAAGCGTTCCCTTTCCAGCAAGCGCTCCGCATTGACTGCCGGTTTCTTAACAAGTGCCTCTTTTCCAATAAGCGCCCCCAATCCAGTGAGCGCGCCAATTCCAATAAGTGTTCCCATAGCGAACGTGATATTCAAAACATAACAACGAATAAACCGTTTAGACGAATGATTCAATAATTTCGCCTTTCCATCTGAACGAGGTAATGAACATTGTGACTTTTAGAACCACTATTGCTACAGTTCTTGAGTTAAAGTATCTGTTGCTTTTTACAAACCACCTTCAGATGTATGTTTGCAAAAAGAGATAAGCACTCCTCTCCAAAAGGCACCTTTCCTTGAGCTTAAACTAGCACACTGGCTGAGTCGATTCCTTGCGAGCGAGTGAACGAGAGAAATTGCAAACATAACATATTTGACTGTTTAGCGGTTTTTTTTTACTATTTAAACACTACAATATGTGGCACGCGTGGCGTCGTCTCTCGGGCATTCTGAGTTCAGCCTTTCGTTTTTGATATCTTCTATAGGTTTTTTAAAATTGAAAACAGGTTCGTTCTCTTCCTGCAGCTTACACTTATTCTTAAGTAACTGGCCTGCGTTCTTCTTGTTTTAATCTGTAGCATCGGAAATCTCTTTTACTCCAATATTCGACAGATATATCTGATATCTCTGTAACATGTAGACATTTAACAGCCTCGAGGCACTCCACCTTGATATGACTCTTATTGCAATTCATGAAATTAATAACTGTCTTGTTCCTAACAGACAGTATTGGTTATTGACCTGGCCCCAGTTGATCGTAAGGCGGATAATCCTATCCACCGGATAAATCACTATCCAGTTGTTAAGTGTTAACAAAACAAACCACGCTATCCACTAGATAGTGATTTATCCGGTGGATAGTGTTATCCAGCTTTCGAACAACCCCGGCCTGGTAGTTGTCTTGCAAGGCTTGTTATTCCTCATCTTTTGGACATGTGTGGTGTTAAGGTTTAAGTTTTCCATCCGTGGCGCCCTCCAAATTCGATGTTTTTGATTATGGAGAACATAATGGTAACAGGTGTTTTGGTTATATCACGAAGGTTAATCCCTCAACAAACAATTTAAGATAACATTACTACTTTCATTTTACGGGTGAACTGGTCCATGTGAAAAGGAACATTTTTATTGGTTCCCTGAGCAATCCGAATTTTGTAACACTGATCAACTGAGATGGACCACCTGGGAATTGCTCTTGCCGATTTTTTTTTTACCAAACTGTTTTCTATTAGTAAAAGCCATTTTAATTAGCTTAAGTTGTGTGTAACTGCGATGATCAATCATAAATTAATATCTTTCTCCGCAGTTCAAATATATGATCTTTCATATATTCATTTGCATAATGAAAATATCCAAATCATAGTTAATAAAAGGGAATGGTTATGAAACCTCACAAATTTATTTGCTGTATGTTTTTGTTTGCTTTATTGGCCTTGACCGTGCACAAAACACAGTAGTTATTTACTCCCTTCCGTGGTACTAACCAATAGCAACGTTTTGTCTAGTTGATTCATGCACAGTTTATGAACAAAAGGAAAGATTGTGCACGGTCGTGGACCTTCCAACATAAATTTTGGTATATCTGTTTGCTCGTTTGATGTTTGCCGGGATTCATATCCATTTCACTCTATGAACTATGTTTAAATGAACTAGCTTGTCGGTATGTGGTAAGATAACGAACTCGGTCAAGAAAAGAACAAAAGCCAAAACAAACAAGTAAAAGCCCTCGCCCAACACTTTTCTACTACTGGTCTCGCTATAGCTAGAACAATGAGTAACATCAGCACAATCAGAAGTAATAGAACGTTTTCAATTCACGTCACGGCGGCCAAATTGATTTTTTAAAACAATGCATCGGTGCGCATGATGGTGTAAGAAACCAATCCTGTAGGAGTTGAATTCTTTTCTTTCTTTTCAATAAATTTGCACGTGATCTGGCCACGTGAGTGGCCGGGGGGGGGGTACTCCCTTATAAGGGCTATATAGGTATGTGCGGCCCCAAAGGGTATGGTTTATCAGCCGTTTTGGTC
>OMLO01000964.1_pt1 | contig 20988 bp, 8 predicted proteins | sample 1674811 | NCBI WGS metagenome assembly OMLO01 (sample SAMN06265003, study PRJEB25207) | coral metagenome | isolation source: Coral host | place: Mexico:La Bocana,Puerto Morelos, Mexico | collected 2008-11-13 | reverse complement strand
AAAAAACAAGAAAAGAGAAAAGAATTTTCAGTTTGAAAAATACCAAGCTTAATTTACGCGCCGATAACGTCTTAATTTGAAAAGAAAAAATATTGTGCTTTTTTTGGTCTTGTTTTGTTAGATGTGTTTCTCTAGCACATTAAAATCCATATTTTGCTCAGCCTTCACGGAGCAGGTGTTACACAAAACCAAAAATAATACTGAGAGAGACCAACGTCGTTTTTCTGCCGATACCTGAAAGACAAGCCGCGAAGTAAAAGCTTGTTTAGCACCGAAATGTCCTTTCAAAAGGAGAATGAATGGTCTTCAACAAGCAATTTCGAATGTGCTTTCATCTTAGAATTAAGCTTATATTTGGCACAGCTGAAACTAATAAATATTCAAATTTTCCTGGGGGCATAACGAAATACAAACTGTTAGAGAAGATCATTTATTGACTTCAGTGGTAACTCAGTATCATCCCCCGTAAAAACGGTATGTCCACATTTATTTGTTTTCTATTCAGTGCTATATTTTTTTTAGAAAATAGCCGTTACCTCATGTTTTCGGCCTTGTCCAATCCAACTTTGCCGCCGAGTCGTTTTTGCTGACGCGGATGACAAGACCCGCACCTTTGGTACGCTTTTAATTTTTGCATTTTGTATCAAGTATTTTCACCGTTAATCTTTCACTTTCTTTATAGTTCTTCATTCGATTTTAACGTTTCTAGCACGATTCATAGCTTGAAGACAAACTGTAAAGGCGTGACCGTTAACTCTTATGCTCTTTCATTGAATCCTGTGCGAGAGTCGTCGAAACTGTTCGCTCGCAGTTTATGTGCCAAGCACATAATAACAGCTCTCGCCATCTCTAAGCTAAGTCTGACAGCATGCTGATGATCTCGAGCTCTTCAATTTGATCCAAATTTAAATGAGAACTGAACAAAGTAGAACCTCAGTCTCAGCGTAGAAAACAGTGTGCCTCTTTAGTGTACGATCAGGTTTTTCATGAAACTCGCGCTCTTCTTTAATTCGTTTGACGAAAAGATGCTTGTTTCATACAGTTTCCATTTGTTATAAAAAACAACAAATTTATATATCCACTAAGACTGAAAATCTCCCTCTTTTATCAGTGCTGTTAATCTTGAACTGCTTGGACTACCAGACAATAAATAAGCAAAATAACTAAATTCGAGTTTGCTATCAGATGTATTTGGGCTCATTTGAATTTGCAAGATTTGTCCGTCAGGCTGTGTAGTATATGTCGAAAGCTACCGACATGATGGACGAGCATGCTGGACGCAATATTGCCACCTTAATACTGACTGACTTCGTAGAATGAACTTATCAAAATATGGATAAAGTTGCTTGCTTACAGTGGACGAAAACTACATAGTTTTTGCTCTTACAGCCGGTTTCGTAGAACCAGAGGGTAACTGCAAAATTTGTTCCAACACAGGTTTCTTCCAAGACCTTCATGTATCTTAAATATATACTTGATATCTATTCAACTGAAAGCTGTTCATTTAAACAGACCTTTGGCACAACCCTCTTCCTTCACTGTGCATGGACCTTGAGGGTGTGGAATGGGCGTACGAGACGTAGGCTCATGATCAATTAAGCATCAATGGCGGTAGGGTCTCCGTATGGTCGAACCGCCCAACAGCAGGGTTACAGATTCGGGATCCTACTTATGGTTTACATGTCCACTCAAAGATTTTGTCGGAGAATCTGTTGGCAATGAAAAAATTCCAACATGCACGTTTCTCCAAGACAAAAAGGAACATATATCCTGAATTTGCTATCATTTGGAAAATTATAATTTTAAACGCTTTTTGGTCACCTCGTGGCCATGATATTTCATAACGAATTCTGACAAATTGGTGTAAAAACAGTAGCACAACGCCTTTTAATTGCCTTTAGAGCATCAACCATGGCACCAGAACCCGAATCAACCAAGCCTGAACCTGAATCAACCCCGGAGAGCTCGGCCGAACCAAAAACGTTGTTCCCAGAGATAATGACCAATCAGGAAGCGTTCTTGATGTACGGCGTCTTCATCTTCGCGCTGGCTGTCTTCTGTGTCGTGTTGCTAGTTCTGTACATCATGCTGAAGAAGAGGTTAGTTCAGTTTTGTTTGTTAATATATATAATTATATATAGTGTCTTCTTCACATTAATTGTGTATAATTAACTATATAGTAACAAGGGTGAATATTCAGGCGAGCAGTTGTTTTAGGTCGGTCGCGGTTGGTAGCTACAATCCCGGACAAAAGTAGTTTTGACACTTGTGCTGGATCATATATCCCCCATCCACCCTAATCAATGTTGGAAGAAATTAATCGCGTTTTTTCAACTAGAAGGGAAAAAATCACCTGATTATCAACATTGTAAGTGGGGGGAGAGAACATGCTTCGTGCCCCAACGTTTCTGTCTGGGATTGTAGGTAGGACTGAAAGCAAGCAGTTCAATTAGCCAAACTGAGGCAGATAGATCGACCTAAGAAGCTACATGTAGCTAGGACTGGTAATAAACTTCAGTTAAAGGACGTGGGTGGTAGATATAGGTATAAACAGGTAGACAGACAGGTAGATAGGTAGGCCTAGGAGGGAACAGGAGAGTTATGACACTTAGGAAGGCAGTTAAGTAAGTTAGGCAGTTACGTACGTTGGCAGGAAGGAGGCGGGAAGACAGGAAGACTGTTTGCTGGGTGGGTGGGTTGGTCGTTAGGTATGGACTTTCGGGTATCGACATAGACATAGATGAGGGGTGACTCTTTTTATAATTCATTCAGTTTTTTGTTGATTCACTTGTAGGGTTTCGAGGTTGATGAACTCAACTGGATCAGTTGACATGAAAGCTTATAAAAGTTAGTTCAATGGTTAGTATACATGTCAGATGCATTTGTTAGTTTTTTTTACTCCTTTGTTTGTTTCCTTGATTGCCTGTTTGCTTGCTTTTTTGTTTGTTATATATACTTGTTGATCTTTGTTGTTTTTTTTCCGGACAGTTTCAATTTCGTTTATCCCAGAGTTCTGCGTTTCAATCACAATTTTTGTGGAGTGCATATAAAAAAATGGCTCGTGTCTGAATTGTTTCTAGTGTTTGATATTACCGCTGCCAGTTTGTAATGATCCTTGATTCCAAATGTTTATTTGCAGGCGCTCAGTGAAGACAGTGAACTACTCAAGTGTTGTCTTATAACGTGATCATTAAGTATTTTATGGATTCTAGAGATTTCTTTTTAGTAACTATATATGCTGTAAATTTTGCTTCCGAAACATCCTTCTTTTTGGTTGTAATGGCTTGATATCCTCGACTTTACTTGGAAAAGAATGAGACTAAAAGGCTTTTGAGCTTTTGCTGTATGTACTTTACTTAAAATATGATGAGTTTTCTTAGAAGCATCTCACCTCTCTTTGATCAGTCAACTGAATTCATGCCCTTGCTGGTTACTATTTCAACTCTCCTAAACGCCAAGAGTTATGCACCCATTCTCAGTGTTGCATCGTATTTAACCGCTACAGTGTATTTCGTGTGTGTGTTTTTTTTTTTTTGAAGACATATGGTTGAATTAAAAGCCAATATCTTTACACACAGGATCTATGCTATTATTCATTTCATGGGCACTGACCCAGAAAGCTAGTAACTTGCAGAAAAAAAAACAGAAGCTAAATTAATTATAGGTTTGGTTAAATTAAAAACACTGGACGGACAATAAATAAACGCAATCAGCTCACCCCATAATAGAAAAGAGGGAGCCTGGGCGCTAGTAAGCGCACTAACACTTATGGAACAGTTAACAACCTAAACAATGTACCAAGGACGTACATATAAAATATACCTAATTGCTGCAAGGAATATTTTATAATATACTACATGAATACATACAAGTACTCGTCCAGGTAGTCCCCCCACCTCACTCCACCCCACCCCGCCACAGGTATTCCCGTGAGGTTGTCAGAACAATACTGCAATACTCGTTTATGCTTTTGGGGGAAGAGTCCTGTCCCAATATCCGTTACAAGTGATGTGATACAGTTGAGCAAGACACCGAGTTCTGCCGGACTACAAAAGAGTGACATTTTCAAAATTACATCACTTAGAAAAGAGCAACTGATCATTGATCATTATGGAGTCCTGTCATTGTCGATAATTCTACAAACTCCTGGCACAATAATGTTATGAAGAACAGTAGGGAGAATTAATGTGTTCATTGCAGATTTCAGGACCACTTCATATCAGTTCCCGCACGACGATTCATCAGTACATCCAACCATCAACTAGAAACGCATCGCAGTCGAAAATCGATGAAAAAACTAACGTCAGTACCAAACCAGTTACAGTAGTCCAAATGTTTAGGATGCATCTCTGCTCTTTAATTCAGACCGTGCACTTGTTTTGAAATGTGGTTTTACTATAGTAGCGCACAAACGGTCACGGTTTTTACGCTAAAACGGAAAATATTGAAAAGCTATCCAAACCAGGGGCCCGTCCCACGAATGCCCATAAAAGTTCTCGCACCCGGAAAACCAATCTCGAACCGTATGATTACAGAGCTGCTTTATTCACATATTCTTAAAATTTGGCTGGGTGGCTGGTTCGAAAAATTTATAACGCTATCCACCGCATAAATCACTATTCAGTGGATAGAGTGGTTTGTTATGCCATTATCACTTATCCCGTAAATTGCGATTTATCCGGTGGATAGCAGTGTTATGCCGGCAACCTTCGAACAACTGGGGCCAGAAGTTTATAACGGTATTTAAAACTTCTCTCAGAGCTGAAAACAGGACGTTTAGTACTCCCAGCGCCTTCTCCTGATAAAATTCGATAACACACACAAGAAAACATGCTTGTCAGATAATTGTCAGATAATTTTGGTGTCAGTCAGTCATTAAATGCAAGCTTTTTTTCTCGCCATGTGTTCCTCTAGCTCGGTATTTAAATCGCCCGACCAGTATAGGTCATAAGCTCACTTCCCCAGCGTCTAGGACTCTATTTTAAGTCCTTCGCTCAGGAGGTCATGTAAATATTCCATCTCCGGCAAAAATTGAATCAGTTCTATTTATAAGAACTATGAATGTTTTCACGGTTTTGTGCCACACGAAGACAACATCGCATCGAGTTTTCGGTTTTCTTCAAGTTTCTTGGCCTGGTTGACAGCTAAGTAAAAAGCCGGGCATGTAATGCACTATTTCAAGAGCAAAGAACTTATCTATTCGCCGACAGACTAATTAAATTCAAGCGCTAAGTTTAACAGCACTAAGGAAATTATGAAAGAAGAGCGGCTAGTTTGCCAAAGCCAAATAACACGAACATTGAACTACAATAATTTGATTTTTTATACCAGGCTCAGGAATTTTTGATCAGATATCTAATTAGATGTTTGGAAAATCAAGTGTAATTAGAATTTTTTCATACTTGAACAGACTTTGTGCTCCTTTGTATATCGCTGAGTCACCCAGCATTTGCATAAGTAATCATGAAAGGACAAGTATGGCCCTGTCTCGGAAATCACGACAAGGAAATTCCAATTAAAGGATGTCCTAATAGTTTCACAGTCCGCACAATAGAACCTAGAATCTCAGGAAAACCTTCCGTTAACGTTGTTACAGAGATAATGTTTTTGACAACTGAACCATATTAAAATGACGGTGCAAAACAAATATATAATAATTCAAATTATTCTCGCGTTTTGATTGCTTCTTACTCATGATCAATTAGTGTACAGATGCACAGATGATGTCATTGACAATTTTACTTCGTTTCTTTATGATATAAAATGAATAGATTTCATGTTGCTATGCGTCTAAATTCAGTAATAGATCACAGAAGGCGTAGCGTCCAAATGTGGTAATGGGCTGCTGGATAAGAACATTCCGTTGTGTGCCACTTTTTTCAAGGCCTTACCACATTCTGACGTCATCTGTGCTCAATTATCGAACAGAGGCACAGCAACATGCAATCTATTTGTTAACTACACCGCAGGCGTCAAACATAAATGTTGCAAATTTTGAGCAAACGAAAACAAAATAGTATTGCAACACTCTTTGGCAAAGGTTCACTACTTTCCCATTCAGTTTCACTAAATTCATGTAAGACTTCTGTAAACAAATATTTGATGACGTTAGCCACGCAACGATAAGGATAAACATTGATGATTAAGCACAACAACATCATTTCCATGACGTTAAAACTACTTTCCACCTTAGCGCCCAAGCAACCACCTGTCACCTGGAGCGTGCATTGACGTTGAGGCAATATTAAGGCAACAAAGTAAAGTGAAAATGGAAATAAAAGCTCGTCTTAGAAACTAAAATGAAAAGAGCAAGAGTTATGCATACATATCTTGACTGGTGATACAGTCTGTTATTACTGACAGGCTCGTACTAACTATAGAAACTTTGGTCAAGTTAATTAAGCCACAAGCGTTAAGCACGATATCACGTGATAGATCCAATATCGCTTATTGTTAGCTGACAATGAGGTGTGGAGTATAACAATAGATTGCCGATGAACTGATCGAGTATCTTGATATAAGCTTCATTTGCTAAGAGTTCCCGAGTCGTTAAGGACAAGACCGATTATCCCAGATTTACAGGTAAGAAGAAAAAGACAAAACCTTTCTAATGATTAATGGCAAGAAAACTCCATCAATTTGAAACTTTATTACGCATTCGGATTAAACATTTATGAGGATTTTTGAGCAAACACGCAACAATGATCCATGGATTACCGGCGGTACGGCGAAAATAAGCATTTCGTAACAGGCTCTTTTCATCATTTATCCAAAGAACTAAGCCACTGTACTGTCATTAAGTAGACCACACTCGAGTTTGCGCTCGAGACGGTACCCGTTCGCAGGGTATAAAGTGTTCAGCTGATATGATAAATCTGGAGTGTTACTCATATTTGCACTGCCTTGACGCTCTACTACCTCACAGGAAAAGTTTGAAATCTTTCAGCTTGGCCTCAAGATTTTGGCCTCGAGTCTATCTTTATCTAATGGCTATAGTTTCAAACTCTTTGTATGCATAAAACATTTAAGTCCTTGTTACCTTTTTTCGTTAAGCACTATCAGAGTTGCGACCCCCCGTAAATTCGCCAGTAGCCTAATTGCGTAACATTCCTCGACGAAGTTGCATCGATTTCGAATTAAGTGTATTTTGACTAGATCCCCTTGTGTGACAACATCTCTTCTGTCTTGCGTTCACTTTTCCGCTTTTGCTTACACAAATTACCATTTTCTGTATCGTAAACAACTAGTCATTCAGCACATCTTTGTTCCTCTCATTCGATTAACCGAATTCTTTATAACCTGTTTTTTCCAACAACAATTTCAATGAAAGAAAAGTTGTAACCAGCAGCTATGAAAAGAAAACGAAAAAAAAGAAGCCAAATATCTCAAATACACAATAGTCTTACTCCTGCCGGCAGGCATTTTGGAAAACAATGCTTAAGATCAAACGAGGACGCTTTCCTAATATTTATCATAATCGATGTCTGAAAGATCTTCAGCGTTTTTAATCCTTCTGTTTTTGAGCTAGCACTGGAAACAGTAACTGTCCTAAAAACAAGATGCAAGGCCATCCTAAACCAATACGACGCTTTTGTTTCTGTTCTCAATTAACGATAGGATGTCACTTCGGCGAAACTTAGAAATGGAAAAATACAATGCCTTTGTTTTTACAGATTTGCGTCAGCAAGAAGCCCTTAAAAATTGTTGAAATAGTTTCTCACTTATTCTAAACCACAGAAAACCAACGCAGTTCATTAACAACACTCTCTTAATTCCTGCCTCAATCAGTAATATTGCTCATGTTTGAAAACTGTTAACTATAGCATTTGAATGGTGTTACTGAAATATCAAACAATAAGACACTCCCATTTGTGTGTGTTGTCGGCTATTTTGAAAATCAGTGGAAATATCACCATGTTTGAACCTACATTGTTCAAACTTAATTCAATCACTTAGCATCAGCAATACACTTACCCAGTGTGAACAATTTCAAGAGGTTTTCGGAGATGGTCTTAGCATATAGCACCATATTGTTGATTATCTTAAGTTTGGCAAAAGCGTTTCACTTTCTTAATCCGTTGCAGATTGAAACTAAAAAAAAACATCGCTATAAAACACTCTGTTAGTTTATTGCAAACAGTTTTATTTTCTTTCGGATATCAGTGCGTTTTTTCATCTCCAGTAGTTTCAAAAAATGAAATTTTATTCAAGGGAAAAACTACTCTACAGAAGTGTAATTTGAGATGTAGAGAGCTTGCTGCTCAGTATTCTAGTATTATTCCTGTTTACACAAGTCTTGCTGTTAACTAAACAACATAACAATTCATTTTCACTCATTTTTACTGTTACGTGATAATAGGCCGCCTTTTTAACGTCAACTGACTTTATTGTTGTTAGCCATGGCACCCGAACCTACCTCAGAGCCAGAAAAGCCCTATGGGGAGCCCGAGGGCGAGAGCGAGCCGAAGACTATCATGCCAGAGATAATGACCAATCAGGAGGCATTTTTGATGTACGGTATCTTCATCTTCGCTCTGGCTGTCTTCTGTGTTGTGCTGCTGGTTTTGTACATCATCATGAAGAAACAGTGAGTATTGAAATTGAAATTCTCCGGGAATTTTACTAGAAACAGTCTATCAACCTGGACGTCAACACTGGCGACAGCCAAAAACTGGTTACCCATTCTAGCAAATCGCAGAATCTACCTTAGAAACCAAGGTGACAGCTGCAGCTTGCATTATAAACACCCAACATGTTTACAGCCTGACAAACCCCGTCTCTTGGATTACGGATAACGGTTGTAACCTTGAGTGAAAAAATGACCAGTAGACTGACATTCTTACACGGCCACTCATTACCTTCTGAAACTTGCTCATACCTAAGGAAAAATCATATATATGCAGAAATCTTAGGATGGTAATCTCATTCGATGCTATATAAAAAAAAATGCGTACTTTTGATTCCTTTAGTTTCAGTTCTTAATATCATGTATCGTACAGATGAAAATCTCAATAAAATGAGTTGTATTTTCTTTCACTTTTATTCAGGGTTCGTGACCTAAGCCAGAAACTAGGATATGGACAGGGCCATATGCAGATGGGCTTAGCTGAAAAGAAAGGTTTGTTCGCCTAATTCAATTGCCCTGTATGAAGTCCACGCTTAATTCGACGCTTTTACGGATATTTCACTTTGAACAACAAAAAAATACTTTTTGTTAAGATGCATTTTAACCACATTCCAAAAAAAAAGCTAACTGGTAGATTTTGTCTTTCACAGGTTATATTGCTTGAGGATGACGAGTCGAAACAACACGGATTTGCTGTTTTGATTTCATCTCAATATTTCTCTGTATGTATGTATGTATAGATTTATTGGACCTGTTCTTGGATCTCGCTCATACTGTACATGACCACAACATCTGAAGCAGTTCCGTTGGCGATCATTATATGAAGAGCTCCTAGCAACAAGAACGATAAACAAAAAGTCAAATATTTGCCTTAAATTTGGACCACCATGACTCTTTACATAGATATGAGATGTGATATGTACTTAGTTTATCACCTCTGATCATCAACTTATTATACCCATGCATCCTTGTCAACAAATAAAAAAAAGTAGAAGACTGATTAAATTAAATAAAGAAATGACTGCACGTGTGACTTGGCTGGTGTCATTTTATGGGTGGTAGCATGCACTTTGCAATCTTAGCCAACTAAGTGCGAATAATGCGCAGGAATATGCCAGCACTCGTTTCCATAGGTGTACGAGCTGGGGAGCGAGGGGGCTGCAATCCCCCTAGCTACAGAAATTAAATGACGTTTATAATGCACGTTGAAAATTACGCTTGTCGTCTTTGGATGCATTGGATGTCCATCTATCCCTTTTGCTGAAATTTATTTATTTATGAACTTATTTTGTTCTTTTTATTTATTTATTCGTCATGATAATTCATGGCTGGATAAAATGAAAGCCAAATGAATAAGGCCTTCACAAGCTTTGAGGACCAAATGGATGATTAAAACAAGTATCATTAGCCGCGAAAATGATAGACGAAGATGGTTTCCTTACTTGACAAGTATACTTTGTTCGTGGGAGTTGTATACCGGCATCGCTTAGCATGTTCCCATTTTGGGTCAGTTGCACATTATGCTCCGATTATGCGTTATTATGCTAATGTTAAATGCTCAAAAAGTCTCACTATTATGCTCAAGAGGTGTTACCATGCTTCATTATGTTCACATAAAAAGCTAAAATTTTTCCGTGAGCGGGCAAGATGAGTTAAATCCTGCGCTGTGATTGGATACCCGAGTAGGCAAGATGGCGCTATCTTGCACTCTCGGGATTACGCGGTGTGTCTCGCGCTGTGTCTTTCAAGTTGAAGCAGATAATAAATTCTTTATTCACCAAGCACGTTCCCTCAAGATGGCTGGATATTAGTCTTTTTTCTTTTTTCCGTGTTTAAATATGGACTTTTCCGACTCCCTCTCGCTCCATAAACACGCAAAAATAGAACTTGCCCAACATCCATAATCCATATCCATAATCCATAATGACCTGACGCCTGGTCAATAACCCATATTTACGCTACGTACTACGTATTTGGATGTTCTTTGGAAATTAATTTTAAATGCTTGTAACTGTGCGTTTGTGATTTAAACACTTGAGCCTGAAGTAAGTGAGCTACTTTTTTTTCTATATATCTTCTATCTATCTCTTATTTATTTTGAGACTTTTCTCTGCTAGCACAGCTAGCACTTCATTTCTCGCGCGCAACTTGAAATTATTGGCATATTTAAGGCAGAAGATCCTGATGGCGGATTACAAATAAAGATAAAACACTCAATGTTTTTGTTACGCAAAATGAGAATCGAATAGTGAGAGCCACTTTAATTTTTATTTGTGTGATAGGCTGGGAACGAGTCACGTTTTCGTCGGCCGGCCACGAATACAAAAGACCCCCAGCAGACGCGCTGAGAACGAAGTTATCTAACCGAGACCAAAATACCGCTAAATTCTATTTGGAAAATCCGAATTTTGGCATTTTCAATTAAACTAGAAATTCAGCGAGGTATTTTGTTATCCCTTTGTAGTAACTGAAGCTTTTTTGTCGCAAAATAGTGACTGGCATCGCTCCCGCAACGCAAAACAATGGACGACAACGTTGGCGTTCCGAGGACAGGCGAAGGATTATCGGTAGTGCCTTCGTTATCTGAAGTAAGCGAGCAGATCGCCATCGCCGAGCATATCCCGACTGAACACGAAACTTCCACAACTGCAGTCTTCCATGCTGGCGAAGAGGGTTCGAGCACGAATGTTGGTGGGCATCAACAGTGTGAAGTACAAGTGGTGAAAGTCACGAACGGTAATGTTAGTATCAGTTTCGCTACTCCCGCTCCGACGGCATCGCACATCCAGCCCTCTCAGACCAGTCTGCAGCCTATCCAAGAAGTCATCGCAGATAGTCCGGCACATTCCACGAGATCGTCCAGTCCGAATTTACAAGATTCACAAGGTATTACCACTATACAACAAGCGGAACAAGATGAAATGTCTACTGGAAATCAACAAGTCGACGAAGGTTCACCTTTGGCTCGTCAGAAGTACGAAACTCAAGGCAAATCGCCATGGGATGCAGCACTTAGTGCAGATGTACTTATCGTGCGCTGCAGAAACGAAACAGCTGAGTTATTCAAAACTAAACTTGGATCAGGTGGTCGTGGAAAGTGTATCAAGGTGAGAAATTTGTTTAACTCTTTCTGCATGTTCTGATTTTCAGCTCAGAGGTGTAAGCTTGTCTCGTTCTTTCATGTTGTGTTGTGTAAACAATGACAAAACGAATTAAGCTTACTTGAGCTAACTCTGTTAAGTTCAGTGCATGCAATGTATTGTTAGTAACACTATAATCACAGTTTGATAGCATAATCTTGCAGGATAACGACTTGTTATTTGGCTTGATATTTTTATTCTTTATTTTCTGATTTTATGATATTTTGCCCTACCCGCCATGCCAGGTAAAATTGATGTGTATGTGACTCATGACTAGAGATATTTTGTGCACATCAGTTTGGCAGTGTTTTGTAATTTTTTTTATCTACCCCGATAGGGAATTTTGCCATTCACTGTGTTTGTGGATAATGCTGATGTTGTTATTTTGTAAGAATTTTTCATTTCTTGTCCCAACTCAGGAGTACAAACAGGGATTTAATTTAAGGGGGTTATGCATCATGAGTTGAGTAAGACTCCCTGACTCATGAAGGCAGCACAAATATTGAGCTGTGATGTCTGGAGCAAAGTGTGATTTTCCTGAGGATGATGATTCATAACCTGTGCAACAACTGAGGAAAATGGGAGAGACGGATTGTCTACCAAGAGCTAAATAAAAAAATAAACAATGGGAATTATCATTAGCACCTCCACCAAGTGGCTATTTTGCTTTCTTTTCATGAATTTGCAGAGTTTTTTTTTATGTGGTGGGATCACTTTTCAGCTCTGAGTTACTGACTACACTGTCAGGAAGTAATTTCAATAAAACAAAGATCTCCTTAAAAATATCGAAGAACTGCAAAAAATGCAACAAAAACAAAGTCTTGGGGAACTCATAGAGAGGCGCACTATTCTTCCACTGTTTCTGATTAGATAAGAATATTTAAATTGTAGTTTGGGAGTTTATCCTTTTTTACCTTCATTTAACTACCGGTAGTCAATGAAATTGAAATATTCTTTTACATGTCAATTATTTTATTGTCTTAATAGTATCAAGACCAGTGGATAACCCCATCAGAATTTGAAGCTCGCTGTGGAAGGGCATCTTCCAAGGACTGGAAGCGCAGTATCCGGTATGGTGGGCGTACTCTACAATCCCTGATAGAAGACGGAGTTCTGACCCCTCATGCTATTTCATGCACATGTGCAACTTGCTGTGATGATGACACACTGGTATTAAAAATCTTTATTTCTTAAATATTATTTTGGTAATTATTCTTATTAAAGCAGTTCTTTGGTAATTCATTTAACCATTTTCTACGAATTGTCATCAAACTATTAAAGATGCCTGGAAGTATGTTAATGTGAGAACATCATAGATAAGCAGTATAAAGGATACTGCATGGCAGTGCAAAGATATGAATTATAAACTAATATTTTATGAACAAGTACAGTGAGTAAGTAAAATATTGTTTGGACACTAGAACATTAAAGCCACTGTTTAAGTTTGCCTTAATATTACTTAATAGACAAACTAGCCGTATACAAACAACTGTAGAAAAGTGGGAAATGCCGTAATTAATATTCTCACTAGTGAGGATATAAAAAATCTGCCACTCATGTCCTACATGTAGATGCAGTTTTGTACTGGTGTATTTTCCAGTGAAAAACTAGTGTGACTAAATAATAAATGGTACAATATAAGGTGCTGGTCATTGGTACACACAAAAAAAAGGTGTCTACATTAGTCGTCATTTTTGTGAGGCAGTAAAAAATGTAGTTTGACAAAACGCATTATGTACATGTTCATGTAATATTATAAGTATTAAATTATGGTTTTTAAAATCCTTGACTTTGCTTCAACATAGGCTGGTCCAATCAGGTTGTTTGTCCCTTACAAACGTCGCAAGCGTGAGTCATCAACTTCAGGGTCGCCAATTCTCAAGAAGAGTTTGTCCCTCAGTTCTGAGAATTCCAGACGTGAGGGTATGTAAATTACAATAAGTTATTTTGAGTATAGAGTGTATTTAATTATACATTCAAGTATATTGCACCTGCTAATCATGTATATCTAATTACCATTTACTATTTAGTACAACAAATGATATTCTTGTTTTTTTTTTCCTATTCATCCTAGCACATGGGTTTATGATGCGATCTGTAAGGTAAGATTGGTTCTATAATACAATCAATGATGAGCTTGACACAAACGTAGCAGTAAGTCTGTACAGCAGACAATCTAAGTATCAGAGTACATATTACACTGTCTATGTATTGTTGAAATCTGTTTTTTTGGTGCTATAGTTCATAATATTCATGTGTACACGTAGCATTTTTTTTTCTTGCCACTGTGAACTAAAACTCAGGAGGCAAAAATAATTTTTATTCTCTCTCTCAGTGTTGACTCTGCATCCGGTGCTTTTGCTACTAACGATGAAGGAACAGTTATGGACACTGGTGGTAAGAAGATGAGAATTATTAATAATGATTTGGTGCATGTAGAATGCTTTGTTGCTATATATGCTCCCTTTTTAATGTGCCTCTAAATGCTGTCTATGTATTCATTGATACCCTCATGACTGATTGCTCACCGATTACTTATTAGCTCCCGTGTATTACTCATTGATTACACCTTTGTATCATTATGCTGTACTTCTGTTTGCAATTTTCTGGTATTTTCCCAACGATTAATCTTTTGTTGATTGTTCACAACTAGAATATATTGGTAAAGATAATATTATTGTACAACCCAGTTTAAACAGGGTTCGATTAAGTAACTAAATTCATGGAATTCCAAGACTTGTCTTTCATCTGTTTCAGTGTATATGCCACCTATGAGAAAAACAAATTTTGGTGGCATGTACTTACAGCATTTTATTACTGATAACACATATTAATCTTTAGGCCACATTATTCTTACTTAGTACATGTATGCTGCAGCAGGCTAACAGTTGACTTATCATCAACTCTTTTTTTCAGATTTATCAAGTGGTCTTGTTACAGTGTCTAGCTGTGTCACAAGTGCCGTGCCACCACACACTCCTGCCACACCTCTCACACCCATGATGAGTCCATGCCCTCCTGTAATGTCACAAGCTGCGAGACCTGAGAGTCAGACCATCACAGTGACTCTACCTGTCACACCACTCACAACTGGTGATCCTATGGTAGATCAGAGGAGACACTGGTGGCATATTGAAGAGGTGAATTTATATTGTACACTGAGCATACCCAGCCCTCTAGAAATGTGTGCCACCCATATCTGCACAGTCTATTGCACATGTACACATGTATTTGTTATGGTCGGCGCGCTGAACTCTGGATTAAGTGGTTTAGGATCAAACCGTGGCCAGGAACACTGTGTTGTGTTCTTGGCAAGACACTTGACTCTCACAGTGCCTCTCTCCACCCTGGGGTACAAGTGGGTACCGGTGAATATAATGCTGTGAGGTAACCCTGCAATGGGCTAGCTTCCCATCCAGGGTGAGTAGAAACCGGGATAAGCTCCAGCCCGGTGGACGTCTTGGCTCATATACAGACTTATTAACCTTTTTAAGAATGCCAGTGCTGCCTTGTACTACATTTAACATTAAATGTCCCCATCAATAGTTATTACAAAACACAATATACATGTGTATACAGGGATGTTGTAGCTAAAACAATCTTTGGCAATCTACTTTCACTCACTCTACCTTGGACATGTACCATCAATTTTGACAAGAAACCTAAAATAATGAAAAGTTCCCACAAACAATATTGTAAGACATCTGTTAGAAATCAAACATCTGCCTCAAAGTGAAGATGCATTTCAGTAGTTTTAAAATGTTTCTATGGAAGACAGAACTAAAGGGTCATGAAGTGCCTAGTGCATTTTCAGAAAAGTGGATATTGGGCTTCCACATGTGCCATAATGTCATCTGGGCTGAAGAAATTAAGGCCATCATTCCTAAGTATGGATTTTCATTCTTAGCTGAGTGAGCAGAGCAAGTCTAATAAATTATAAATAGGAACGATTTGCTGATTGAGACTGTTGAGATTTTGAGTAAAGGAAACATGGTACCCGGAAATAGAGCCATACATGTAGGTTTGATTGTCCAAATAGGCCCAAATACTGGCCAGAAAATGCTGAAAATAGTATAATTTTGCAAGCATGGGAATGCCCCCAGATGCCCCTAGGAGGCTTGTGTCCTCAGCACTTGAAGAGTAGGCTACCACCTACATATATTTTTCAATTAGGGATGTCTATTCAAAAACATACTGACAACCTTTTGTGTAACATACTGACAACCTTTTGTATAAAGATGTAGGTTAAGTGATACATGTAGATATACATGTAGACATGTACATGAAATGTATGTTGTTGTTATTTTTATGGGGAGGTTCATAGGCTTCATCGTGCTTGTAACTGACCACACATTGATTTTTTCCTTTTACCTGTAGATGGCAAACTCTTTGTTGAACACAGCTCAGCAGTTGAAGGGTATGATAGAACACGCTAAGCTGCAGGCAGAGGCTGCAAGAGATGCTGCCATTACTCAAGTTAAACTACAAGCTGAAGCTGAGAAGAAGGAGGTGAGTGGGCTGGGAACATTACTTGTACCTTAATAGGTCATTATTTTGAGACAACAATTCTTTATTGTTTAATTGTTTTATCATTTTGCTTATCACAATTGCTGGTTGTTTGGTTTAGAGTCATATCATTCATTTCTAGCCATTTCTCTTGCAGTTTTACAAGTTAAAGTGCATGTGTGATAATAGCTTGTGCATGTGTGCATGTATGCATGTATGCTTGTGTTACTGTGTTGAAGCAAATTGAAAGTTCAAATACATAAAAAATGCAATGTGTACTGGTTTTTAAATTTATATTCATTTAGAAGTTGTAGATATTAAATAAGATTTCAATGTGCTGGTATATGTTACAGGTCAAAATTAAATTCAGGCAAAACTTAATTTCCTTTGTCTCTTAACCTACTTATTCATTGATTATGAATAATTAGGGTTAGAAGACAAAGGAAATTGAGAATCAAACCAGGCTAAAATAAATTTTAACTGAATTTAGTTTTGACCTGCAACATATACTGTTTGCAAGAAGTATGAAGCATCGTTTGTTTATTGCTTGTACTTGTACATCCTCATAGGCCTTGGCACAAGCTCGCATGAACTCTCTGATGCAGTTGTCTCGCGCATTAAATGATGCACGATTGGAGAAGGAAGCTGCCATTGCCCAGGCAGTAGCACATGCAAAAGCTGAGAAAATGGAGGCTGTAGCTGATGAACGCCAGGAGCAGCTTATAAAGGTACCTACACGTGTGGCATACATACATCAAGTTGTGTGGCCTTGTCTTCCTGCATGCTTGACTTAAAGTGCATATATTATGCCCGCCAACTTTTTTATATTAAAGACATGACATTATTTTCCAGTCTCGGGACCAGGCACAGGCTCAAAACATTTCTGCATTTCTAGCCATGGGCTAGCTGGCATTGCTACTTGACTAGTCCAGAATCTGAGAGCTCTAGCCCAGTAAACATTTGTAAATCTCATCTTGTCATTGATTTCTGACTGGTTTTATAACTTTCACAGTCCCTCAATGGTGGCGAAGGTGAAATTTCCATGGAGGAAGATCCGTCTGTTGTTGAAGAAGGAGAAAAAAATGGTGTGGAATAGAACAAAAACGGAGGCAGTAAAACTGGATTTGAATTGAACTGAGATGTTTCTTCTCGGGTTCTCTAAAGTGAAGAATAAGCTGGCAGTTGGAGCTTGGTTGAAGAGTGTAATTAAGGTGGTGACTGTACATGTTGACGAAAGATGCATCTTCACCTCTTTGAACTCATTATTGTCAAAGATTTCCACTCGTTGTTGTCTTGCATGGCATGTGTTTTACTCAAGACTTTGTAATTTTAACTTCATACAGATCTGATTACTGTATTTGTTGTTGTTAAACTATAAAATGTTGACATAATTTCAAAGTACAGGAGAAACCACAAAGGATCCGCTTTTCCTTTTGGCTACGGAAGTATTTGTTTGAGTTCTTTCCAAGAAGCAAACATCTCATTGTAGTATGTCGGTTTTTATAGAAATAACTAAAGCTATATTCCCGGTGACGTGATCTAAATTGTGCTATACATTCAAATCTGTTTGTAAAATAAAGTCACGTGACCGTTACATTTTGACATTTTTGCATAAAATTTGTGATGTTTCGCCCGACGATCATGTAAAGTTGTAAGTGTTAAAAAAGTCTCTCTCAGTCTTAAGGTGGTCGTTGCAAATGTTGCAAAAAAAATTGTACTTTACGATTCTTTACTCCTGGCAAACGTTATATGATCGCGGAAGTCTCTCTTGTTTAGCTCTCTCGTGAACAAAAGTAAACAGCCGCAATGCAATCTGGTTAAGAGGGGCAATTCATGTAACAAGAATGTCCATGGAGCTACAAACCGGGCGGGTCAGGATTTTAAAACTTCACTTTGAATGAAGTATAACTGCTGCTTCGCTAGATATTCGGGTTTCTCAGATGCCAAGTTATTTCTGGTAAAACTGCACAGTAATATTGGATTCCGGTCAAAAGGTCAATATTGCTTCCTTGCCTGGAGAATTTATCAAATTTATTTTATTTCATAAACACCTAATCCCATTTCTACTATGATGTGCATGAAAATTCCCAACCCTCAGCCCTCTCTTCCTAGCTACACCTCCCGGCTGATGAATGAGTCGGTTAAGTGTGCACGGGATGTAAAAACCAAGAACCGGCCCGGCCCGGGCCCTGCCACCTGCTTAAAACTGTTGTAAGTGATCCTGTTGACTGACTATTCAGAGGCGAAGTAGTCTTCAAGAAATTGTTTTTCTCCTAAGCTCCCCCACCCCCTCAACGCAGACTGAAATTAAGTGCGGCGTGGCCGCAAACGTCAACAAATTTAAATTTTAAATTATGCCATGTGACAGAGCCGTGATTAATCTCGTTGCCTTCTTTGGTCAAACGTTTATCATCTTCGAATCAATGTCGAGCAAACAACTTTTTCAGCCTTCACCCTCTGCTACAACAAAGTTTCAAGCTTCATTTTGGATTTTCCCTACGTTTAGAGGTGTTATGGAACACAAGAACTTCTTAGAATCCAGCAAACCTTATGAACACATGCTTCGTTCAAAGTAAAGATGTCGCGGTGGAGAAGAGTCTTCCTTACTGAGGTACAAACTCTAAACAATTGTACGTACTTTTCTACTGTCTATTTTGTAAGAAGAAATTTGTAGGCTTCAGTCTCTCGGAAAATTTGATGCTACATTTTAAAATGTCAGCACTGCTAGCAGCTTCCAGGCCGGTTAGTCACTCCATGTGCAACAAAGTTTAACAACAGAAAACTCCTGTATTGGTTTTACACTGAGAAATAGGTGGAAGAAAAAAAACAAAGAATTTTGTCACTTGAATGTATGATTATTTCTCTTAGTCAGTTCTCCACGATTCTACTGTGTGCCTTTATGGCGTTACGAGGTGCTAATTTCTGATATTTTATTACAAGGCTTTTTAGCACATTTGATATATGCTAAAATATGTGAGTTGATTAATTTCTGCGTTTTAAGCCCAGTAAGATGTCACTGCTCACAATGTAATCCGAAAATGTTTTGAAAGGAGGTCAGCTTAAAACCAATTTGTACTGACTATTTTCAAAGTGTGAGTGGCTTTATGAAGCCAATTGCCTTGGAAAACAAATGTTCTAGGAAAAAGTTCCTTCCCAAATACAATAAAAGTTTCAAACTTAACTTTTTTTCCAGGAAAGAAATGACAATGACACGGAGATGTGCAGTGGGAGCATTGACTAACGACTACTACTGCGGTCACTTCAGGTAAATTGCATGACCTTTTCAGTCTAGCTGTTTACGCAATTTAATACTAGCTATAATCGTATAATTTTATTTACGTGTATAATTCGAGGCTAGTTTTTTAGGAAAAAACTCATATAACATACTAAAAAAACAAGAAGCTTGTTCTGGATATCATTGTGAACCAATTTCACGTCAAAAACAAAAAGCAGAATTACTCCTTACAATTACTCAAACGGTAACTGTTTTACCAGTGAACAGCAATACTATCGCAACTTAACACTTAAATTAAATTTTAGTTAAATAAAGAGAAATGCTTATGAAACCTGGCGAAAATTTTTTGTTGTACGTTTTTGTTTCTATTTTGGGGGGTTGACCTGGCAAAATATAGGTGGTTACGAGTGCCCAAACAACTAACCCTAAGCAGAATTGCATTTTTCGGTATTCATGCATAGTCAATGAGCGTAAAACAAAAGATGTGTAGGATCAAGGACACTCAAAGACCCTCCAACATAAATCTTAGCCTGTTTGTTTTCTTTTTTGATGTTTTCAGGGTTTCGTAACAATTTCCCTCTATTAACTCTGTTTAGGTAACTAAATTGTTAAGGTGTTCTCTTGATAACGTCTTTGTAAATAGAGCTACGTGCACTTGGCTGCTGAAAAATTACATCGAGTTGGAGTTGACAGTGGATAAGTCTTGCTGTTAGGACCAAGGTACGTTGACAATCTTGAATTATTCGCATCATGCACGGTAGAGATGATCTTTAGTAACTAAAGAAGATTTTAGGTGGCAGTTTCAACAACTTCTGTGAATTTTGAATCGCGGTTACTCCAGTTGTAACAAAATATCGCCGGAGGCTTAACTAGGTCAACAAACAGAAAGGAATTGAAAAATTAGTTACGTTTGGTTCTGTGGTAACATCAGTTTTATTGCAATGACTACAAACAAACTTCTGGCGATTCTCAGGTCGCAAAAACGTCTTGTACAATTGAACATAAGTGGACTTGTCCAAAATTAATTTAAAAATATAGAAAGACGCGGAAAATACCTGGCTTTTTTCTACGTCGGTTGCTGTGGTCAAATAAGTATAAACTAGTGTATCTTAAAGATAGTGGTGGGCGTGGGCGATGTAGAAAAGTTTGTAATGACATTTTTGTGAGCACAACGATAACAGTTTTTTTATTAACATAAACAGGATTTTTTAACTCGGCAATAAACAGCAACAGATATGAGCATGCTGCAGTTGTCACACTTGAAAAGCTATAGAGACAAACACTTGTTTATTATTAAGAAGTGTTTGTGTCTATAGCTTTTCAACTGTGGCAACAGTCTTTTTTCATTGAAAATTGCTGTGGCTTCAACAGTTAAAAGAACTTCAATAATATCATCAGTCAGATCAGAAAATGATTTGTGGTCGGTATCCGGATTCTGTTCTTGGTAGAGAGTGAACAAATGTTGGATGACATCGTCAAAC
>OMLO01000963.1_pt1 | contig 21001 bp, 11 predicted proteins | sample 1674811 | NCBI WGS metagenome assembly OMLO01 (sample SAMN06265003, study PRJEB25207) | coral metagenome | isolation source: Coral host | place: Mexico:La Bocana,Puerto Morelos, Mexico | collected 2008-11-13 | reverse complement strand
TAATAAACCAAACTAATTTTTAGGATCGCTAACTGTTAATTATTCCACGAGTTTGACCATAGGTATTCTTTGATTTATTATTATTATTATTTTCTGCTATTTCTATAATTCGTGATTATAGGAACCCTCTCCTCAGTCGCTGAGTATCTCATCACTCAGCTGTTAATGTCCGAAACATTAAGTCAATAAGTCAGTAACAAATCATGCACCCCCACCGGGATTTTATAAAAATATACATATTCTAGTCACGCCAAAAAGATCCACCCATAAATATCTCAAAAACGTTTTGCCACCGCCGACCCTTCTCCCAGAGAAGATAATAAACAAGGGGTGTCTTATCTCACCGAGGCAAAATGTCATTGGCTCATGCGTATGTCTAAAAACAGGGGACCCATTGCTCGCACAACCGACATTTCATGTGCCGTGTGTGTTAAGCACTGTTCAGTGACTTTGGTTACCAGATTAGAAGTTAAATAATTATACCCAGTTGTAGATTACATCACAAGAGCTGTTTGATTATCCACTGCCGTGATATCATTAGGTAATGATTCCGTCATTAGCTTCAAATATTGTATTTACCTCATTCCTTTCAACAGCACCTTTGTTTTTACGCGATGATTGGATTTTTCTAAGAAGGTATCTCTAAGCTGCTTTCCAGTAATCAACTTCATTGACGAATCCGGGAACCAGGATAACTAGAGGAAAATCAGTTTAAAGTGTCTCATTTCGTTCAGTTTCGTTCCGTTCCGGCATCATGGTGAAGTAACAATATAATTGATAGTTAAACTAACAAATAAGTTTTTGTTTAATTTGAAACATTTTAGAAGCATCTTAGTATCTTTTCGACAATTGACTATGTCTCGATATTAGAAAGAGCGCGAAACTGGAGTGATCCTAATACACCCCCTGGTGCATGCACGAATCAAAGAGCAATGCATTCTAACATTATTTTCTAAGTGGATGAAAATAATTTCAACAATGTTTTTTTACTCCCCATTCCTGCGTGTTCGTACGAAGTATATTCACTTTCCGTTGTCCAAGGAGGTTGGCCAGTGCACGCGATAGTTGTTTTTCCTGAGAAGAAGGAAGGCCAATATACATGTGTGCTCTCGGAGTAAAATTTATGCACATGTTGCGCTGGCCATTACAGATTGCTGATCAAAAAACAAGCAAAATAAGACAAAAACGGAAACTGAAAGCAGACGCCAGAGTGTCTAGCCAAACAGGATCACCAGAATAAGCGGCGAAAAAAGCTCGAATAGCAGGGCTTTTTAATGCTATAATAATGCGTCACACAATATTGGCTGTCAAGAAACTTACGTGGCTGCTATCAAGAATTTACATATGCAAACTATTTTACAAAGCGGCTTGTTGTGGGAGATTACTCATTCAGTCAAAGAATTCATCTCGATAGACTCCACATGATCTAAGGCCAGCTGTTTTTGTCATGTGCAATTTAGCTTGTTTGTGTTATTTTACTCTTCGGTGTCAGCTAGGCAAAAGAAAAAACCGAGTTGTCCGATAAAAAATGGATGTTATTTAAACTAGTTAAGTGATTCGTGATGCATAACGGATCTATATAAAATATCACGATAACAACCTCAGGGAATGCGTATCCGCAATTCTTTAGCTGCTTGTGATAGCCACGTCGATAGACGTAAATATCCGTACCGTATTAGCAGTGGTGTCATTAGCGTGAAGCATCCAGATTTCCCAACGCAATTCTGAGTTACAGACTTGTTTACCGATTGACTGTCGAACATGAAAGACGCAAACGGTCCAGTGGCTGACAACACAGTAGATAATATACTTAAAAACCTTGAATCGTCGATAACGTGTTCACAGTGTTCCGACGTTTTTAAGGATCCTCGACTGTCCGTCTGCTTGCATAGTTTCTGTTACAAATGTTTGGAGAAATTGTGGAGTCAAGATGCGTCCGATCGTTTATTTCGATGTCCAATTTGCCTCACAGAAGAGACCGTACCGGTCGACAGCCACGCTTCCGAGGTGTCCGACTCGCCGTCAGATCTCCACCTGAATCGCCTCCTGGATCTTAGCAAAGTTAAGAAGTTGAAAGAACAGCAAGGACTTTGCGACAACTGCGCAGAAATGTCTATGTTGGAAGTGTTCTGTTTTGACTGCGACGTGTATCTTTGCTCGCCATGTGCGAGTGCCCACTCTCAGATGACGGTGAAAAAGATACACCGGCAACGAAAGCTGCAGGAGTTTGAAAGCGTCGACTACGACAGGCTGTACAGACGTCCCATCTACTGCGAGCACGAACGAAAAGACTTAGAAGATATTGAATTTTATTGTCCCGATTGCGATGTCTACATGTGCGCTTTGTGCAACATTGTTGACGAGGAGTACCACGTTACACAAGACATTCAAGAAATAGGCGACAGAGGCAAGGCGGAAATCAAAGAAAAGGCCGTCATCGTCCGCGAAAAAAGTCGCCAGATTCGAACGGGAATCGAGAACGCTGAGAGACGGATGGCCGAAATCGATAGGCGTGTGGACGCACTGAAGAATGAAGTGAACGCAAAGGTCGCTAATCTGGTACAAATCCTCACAAATCACGGCAATGAGATGATTAAAGTGCTAGAAGATATTCGAAGCGACAAGAAAGACAAACTCCTGTCGCAGAAGAGACAGTTTGAGACTCTTGATATTCAAACAACCAGCTCACTCGAATTTGTGGATTCTCTTCTGGAGAGAGAATTCGCAGCCGAAATTATGATGCTGAGAGATCGTGTGATCTCACGACTGGAGAAAATGGACGATTTAATTGTCGACACCCGACCAGTGGTGGGTGCAGCCGTAGAATACCTCCCCAATCCTTCGCTTGTAAGCACCCTGGAGTCAGCATCCCTTGGGCAAATTATTGTAAGCAACACAGATCCTCTTTCCTGTTTCGCAGAAGGTGAAGGGCTCAGGCAATCTTTCGTCGGAGAAGAGACGTGTTTCGCCGTGACAACTCGTGACTTGAAAGGCGAGGTGTGTTACAGCGTCGCTGATCGTGTCACAGTGCAGGCTGCGTCCATTTGTGGAGAAGTCATCGACGCTGAAGTCAAAGACACGGAAAATGGCCTATACGAGGTAGTGTACGTTCCTAAAGTGGAAGGCATCTACACCCTAGTGGTTAAAGTGGCAGACCAACACATACAGGAAAGTCCATTCGAGATAATTGTCAAACCTCCAGTGATGTTTCCATTCAAATCATTTGGCTCGGTCTCCGGCGCCAACGGCCTGTTTACCCAGCCCCATGGAATAGCCATAAGCAGCACCGGGGAAATAGCTCTCTCTGACACACAGAAACACTGCGTACACCTACTAAACTCCAACGGCATGAGCAAAATGGACTTTGGAGGAGAAGAGCTTGATTATCCAGTTGGAATTGCTTTTGATATCACAGAGAAAAACGTCATCGTGGCTGACAGAGACAATCACCGCCTTCTTGTATACAGCACTAAAACTGGCAAACTGATCAGAAAAATCGGTCGTAAAGGCAGTGCCGACGGACAGTTTGACGGACCGTCTGGTATTTCCGTAGACGGTGAAGGTCGAATCATAGTCGCCGACTGGAACAACCACAGAATCCAAGTGTTCTCGCCTGAAGGCACGTTCCTATTCAAATTTGGAGACACCTTGAAAAATAAATTGAAGCACCCGAGAGCCGTGACTTTCTGCGACGTGCGAAAGCGCTTCGTCGTTTCGGACACTGGAAACAATGTCGTGAAAGTTTTCGGCCCGAAAGGCAAGTTTCTCAACACTGTTGGAAAGCCGGGGGTCAGGAAAGGAGAGCTGTACAGCCCCAGAGGAGTCACCGTGGATAAATTAGACAGAATCGTGGTCTGCGATTTCGACAATCATCGCGTGCAGTTTTTCCGATTCGATGGAACGTGCCTTAATTCATTCGGCTCTAAAGGCAAGGATCTGGGACAGTTTAACCGCCCAATGGGCGTCGCTCCCCTGAAGGATGATCAACTTGTCGTTAGTGATTGGGGAAACGATCGTATCCAGGTGTTTTCCATGATAGGTCCGCAAATAAGCGTTCCCCTGCTTAATGACAATAATAATTTCACCATGTGATGATTTGTCTATTTCGTTAGACAACTTACATTCGGAGTTAACAGTATATCTCAGTATGTGCTATAACAGTTGTTATCCGTCCTGGTACTCAAACAGACATGAGAAACTGAGAATTTATTTTTGTTTAGATTCGTCTGTCGCAAATTTTAGGGGATCGATACCTCTTACGAAGGGTAAACAGGATGATTTTAAAATAAAGTAGCTTTATTTTGTTTTAAAATATATACACCAAAAAACACACCCAAATTGGAGCTAACACTGAAGAGCTTTTAAGTTCTTACCAAGACAGCGCGTTTTTAATTAACTAGCAATTTGGGCGTTTCTGAAGAAGGCAGGGACGAAGCCTCAAGTTTTCATTTAATTATGGATTTGTAGAGCTTGATATTATTTTTTGATATTCGATTTCTTTCAATTCCCCAATGTACTCTTGCAAAAAATAATTTCATTATAAATAGCAATTGATATGGCAGGTTTCAGGTGACAGGAACAGAGTCTCTAAATATGAAAGCAATATTGATGCATCAGTCATGATATTGTTACCGAATTTTAAGACCGCTTAAAAGCGTACCTTTTCATAACGCTAAACATGAATAAAGTTAATGAGTTTCAGAAAAAAACAAAACTCTTAACAGCAGTAAAGGGTTGTGAGCCTTTCCCAGAGAGAGCCAATTTGATTTCGTTTTACCGAGAAAGTGTATCAGTTACTGTTTTTAATTTCATATTTAGCCGTAGATCATACCGTTTGGCTCGCTCACATATATAATTCTATTGTTACATTTTATACCAGCTAATGAACTGGGCTATTCAATGAGCTAAAATAAAGCTTTTTTCAATTCATTTTGAGCCTATTGTATTAGTCATAACGGTATTTTTTTTGCCTTTATTTTTTTGAAGGATTATGTTTGGTCGACCAGGATTAAAAAATCAAATTACGTATCAAACAAACATTTACATTCAATTTACAATTATGATTCGAAAAACCAAATCATTTTGTATGGAAAAGTACGATTCGCAAAAGCAGTGCACTGTGCTTAACTTGGCACAGATTCCTCAACTAAGAAATAATTGTCTCACTTTTTTCCTTGTCAGGTTTCAATACAAACTTCTGGTATACTACTTTAAATTTCACTATGAAGCGAGAAAACTAAAAGTTGAAGTACTGTTTCACTGCGTTTCCTCTTACTTACATGATTGATGTCAAAAACGAACGAATAGTCGTGCGTTTGCAAGAGCTAGAATCACAACTTTTAAATCTATTCTACAAAATCGCATGCAAATTGCTACGTTACTTAGCTTGATACGATACGATACGATACTTTATTAACGCGCAATATACTTAGCTTGAGGCAATCTTTGTCTGAGTTTGGTTTCCTTTTTAAGTTACTTCCATGATTACTTTAAATTAAGCTAGTCTTTCAACTTTCCCTCCTTGCAGATAATATGCAGAAAGAAACCGTTGCATGCTAGCGCTGTGATACGCGATAAAAAAAGTCAGCCGCGTTTATCGCGAAAAACGGTTTCACCTCATTGTCTTTGTAGTCTAAACTGACGCAATTCTGCAGTCGCTCAAGTCATGTGAGAAAGCGGAATCAAACACACATTTAACGCGCAGTACCCGCACTAAGTTGTCCACATTTTTCAGTGAAGTGAAATAATCTAACAGATCAAAACGTATGAAAAGTTTATTCTCTAGCAGGAGGTCTTTAGAGAAACTGGCTGATAATGAATACATGAATCCTAACGAGGCCAGGGTCAAGAATTAACATGAGAACATGTTCAAGTGACGGGATTTTCGCGAAAATGTTTACAAAAAATAACCTATGGCAGATCTACACGAGCCACAAGAGACAGCTACACGTGCCACACACTTTAGTTGATTGTCTGTGGAGAAGATTGTAACAAGACGCGACTATAAGACAAGGTTAGTGTGAATTTCGGAACACTGCACTTTTTAAGAGAATGGTGACTGATACAAAATCCTTATTACAAGCCGAGTCCCATCAACTCTAAGGCGCCGAACAGAATTTAATCCGCGGAAATTTCCGTCCACTGATTTGATAATTTGTAAAAATCAGTGAACAAGTATGCAAAATTAGCATTCTCCAAGAGTCGTTGTCGAATGTTTATTCAGCAAAGGAACAAACTTTTCTTCCGTCGGTCTTATCGAGATGGCGATGCTAGTTGACTGATACTTGCCGACACAGTTTGAGTCTCTAAGTAGAGGTCCAAAAACTCTCGAGGGGTCCAATGCGTTCGCGTTGATGTCATTTCATCGTTGTCACAGCAGACCGTTTCGAAATAATTTTCTTTATTCAAGATTTCCTTACTCTTTACCATGTCTTTTTTTTTAGGAATAACTCGAGTGTTATCTTTTTAAGAACCTTATCGGGTACTTACAAATTCCGAGCACAATTACTAAGTTTGCATATACAATTTTTCTACTTTAAAACGGTATTTGTTTTTAGTATCACCAACAAGCAGATTTGATTCATTGAGTTCACCATGCAGTCAAGCCTTGCTCTCCTGATGTGTTTGGCTGTCATTTGCCATGGAAAATCGGTAATCACGTTCTCTGATTTCAATTTAACTGATTTTAAGCCCAAACCTGTGGCGAATTAATGGAAAATGTGTTCCTTTAGCTCTCTTCTTTGAAAGTGTGGGAGATTTTTGCAGTGTGGTAAGCAAAGTGCAAATTGTAATACGACATTTTGATCTTGAATAGTAGGCGGGCAATGAAATAAATAATTTTAGGCCTGTTTTCCTTGCACCTTATACGCATTGTAGCCACAATATGCTAAGTTATTTTCCCTGCTTTGATCTTTTAAGACTAACGTGTCCGCAAAATATCCTAAACAACTGGACGCAACTCAGAAAGAAGATTGCAGCTGTAAAGTAAGTGGCCCGTTATTAGCCCGTTATTAGCCCGTTATTAGCCCGTTATAGCCTGTTATTAGCCCGTTATTAGCCCGTTATTAGCCTATGTCAGCCTATGAACTGAATATCTCCCAGTCGACAGATTTTGCGTACAAATACTAATATGGGAGATGTGTATGAAACCAATGTTCTTTTCGAGATGAGGGAAACCAATAACATTGGAGAGAAAAATTAATCTTTGTTTCTTCCAAGCAATTGTCAAGTAACTTGATATTACCACTCATTTGTAACGGAGCTAAATATATCGCGTGCGTCATGACCTGTGAAGAGACTGTGTTGCGGCTGAGTGAAGTCTTTTTTATTACGTTTTGCTATGAAACTTAAGTAAGCGAAGAAATTACTTTTGGATCCGCAGCTTTTAATATATAGTTTTATGATAGATAAGTATAAAATATAGCTTTCTATGAAATGTGTCACCAAGGTGTTATAATTAAAGGTATATTAAACGAGCTTAAAGTGGTACTGTGATCAAATTTTGACCCCTTGATTTCTTAGGTATCCCATAGTATTCCATGAAAGAACAAAAGTGTTGTTTACCGTTTGCAACTATATGCATAAAAATTAGATGACTAGTGACTTCAGACACTCAACCCAAAAGTATGTCAAGTTTTTAAATAGAGCTATCTTGGCCAATTTGCATCACGGACTATTGAAACTTGGTAGGCTAATAGTTATACAGGAAGCACACCTACAGCTTTAAAATATTTTGTTCCCATGACAACTAACTCTTTTCCAGTCTGCACCCACTTGATTCAATATGTTAGTGATTTTCACTTCAAAAAACATTTTAAGGCGCTGGCGACAAACAGGAGCTAACATATTTATATATTTGCTGGATCATGCCTATGAAGCACCATTGGCAAATATCAAAGTGGAACGCCAAAGGTGGCGACAAGATAAAACTGTTAATCTCGGATTGTGTAGCACAGTAGGTAGAATCGAGACAAATTGGCTGAGATATCTTTCTTGATCATTGAGTATATGACGTCATCACTTGGCTAATTTGCATATTAAAAAATTGAATATCCCCGGAACGAAAAGAGGTATTTGAAAATAGTAAACAGCATTTTCCTTCTCATAAGACTACTATTTTATGTTAAAAAATGGGAAAGAGGCAATTATTGTCATAGTACCACTTAGTAACGTTGACAACTTTTCGGCTGTATTAATACTTTGTCAAAATTCCATTTAACTATCCCTTTTAATCTTCTTCAATTTATAATCATCCACACCTTCTTTTGTATTTGTTTGTTATTGAAATGCCCCTTCGTTGTTTTTTTGTCTTCATTTTCATATTTCACTTAATTTGGTGGCAATTTTCTTTAGTCCAAATTTGGATAAAAACAGTGACACAGTTCCCCTAACCTAAATGCCAGACATTTTAAGGCAACGCACTTCCATTTCTTTTGCAGGCAAACCTCTGCCCAGGACAACCTGCAAAGATCAAACCAAGGTCTTGCGTCGATCATCTTAGGAATGGGAAAAACAGTTGTGGCTACTACAAGATTTACGATGCAGCTGGAAATGGACTCACTGTGTACTGTGACATGGAGACTGAACCTGGTGCAGCATTGACTCTACTCGTATCTTGGAGCTTTAAAAATAAGGGTTTCTCGAACTTCAGGTGCAATTTTCTTAGTTCTCTCTATTACCCTCGTTGTTTCCCCACGCCAGGTGAACCATAACTACACTAAAGAATGTGGTAGTTCATAAAATATAGAAAAAAGTAGAGAAAGTCTTCTCTGATTTTCTGTTTTTCTTTCTTTATTTCATGAATGCCTGGTTCTGCCAAAAAATGACATTTTAAGAGCACTGAGATTGAAAAAAAAAAAGGTAGTCAGAGTAATGGGGTGGAACAGGAGTAAACTCTCTTATGCTGTCATTTGCGTAATCCAATGGGTATCAATAATTAACGAAGCAAATGGAGTTTGCGTAGTGTAGGCAGTTATTTGCAGATCATGTGGTCGGCCTATGGAATGAAAATACCATGTTGTTTGTCCTAACTGCTACCAGTTCTTAACATTCTCTTGTCTAAGCGATCCTGGTCGATTATATGTGAAAAAAAATGTAGCACTGGAAAAGAAACAGTAAACAAAAAAGTAGCACGGACCAAAACATCAACTTTAACAATTTTTTCCTGCTGCTGTAACTGAGATTATCATTTTCAATTTCAACAGGAGCTCCCCCCTCTCAGTAAACGATCCGATAAACGAAAACTCGCCTAGCTGGTTCCTTTACCGACTAACAGCTGACCGAATGAAGTCTTTAAGAGACGTGTCAACCCACTGGCGGGCTACGTGCAGTTTTGACTAATACGGTATCAACCAGTACAAAGATTACGTCCGTGGGCAGTTTGCGGAGGCTGACATCTTCGCATTCCTCGGTTCTGGTGCTTGTCTCAAGACAGAGTTTGTGAACATCCGTGGTCACACTGGAATACGCAAAACAGCCAAGTATTGGCAGGTCCTCGGCGCTTACCTACTGCACATCGACAGCAACCATACAGGTTGCCAGTTTGATCCAACCGTTGGTTCTGTGTCAAGTGAGGACAACTTTGGGTACTACTACAATGTAAATCCGAAGTTCACCTGTACCATGAATGAGGACTCCACCACACAGTGGTGGTTTGGTGGATATCAATAATTCACTCAGTAGAGCCCGTGATCTTAAGCGATGTAACCACATTATCGACTACATGTTGTGGAAAACCGCAATACAAGTTGTGTTTTCTTGGGCTGTCAGTTAATGAAAATAAACTCGACAATGAAAAAGGCTAACTAGTTTTCAACTTTTTGAACGATTTAAACTTGCTTTGGGGCTGGGACTAATAGATGCAATTATTTTTTTCGTTTTTGCGCAATAAAGTACAATGGAAAAAAAAATATAAGATCTTAGCAAGAGCCAGTGAGCCAGTTGAAAGAAAACTGAGAGAAGCCACGCATTTCCAGTGAATATTAAAAATGTTGACGTCGTTTATTTCTTCGCAGATTTCCTTTCTTCAGAATATAACTACAAATTTGCTGATCGAATAATTTTAACTTTTGAAATTAATCAAAGTCTGAAATCAAGCGACAACGCCATAAAACGGAATTACCGCTGGTCCATTTTCTTGCGCATGCCATTTCCAAACGCATATATTTTAGGCAAAAGGAGCAAGAGTATTCCGCACGTCACCAACTGGATTTAAGCCACGTATCAGACCGTATCACAACGAGTAGCACCGGCAGGAAAAAGTTTAACCAGTTGACAATTCAAGCTTATAATCCCTGATCACTGCATCACTGCACAAGTTGACTACATAAGATAACAACAACAAAAAATGGAATACCCATTGCTATAGTTGTATTACAAACAATTTATTGAACGTTTAATAAGTTGAATGTTACGTAAAAATACTCATTCGCGTCACGAACTACTATCTCCTAAATGTGTTTGAGAAACATTTCTAGTGATATTAACCCTGCATGGCACGCCATCTTGGGATGACTATCGTAAAATGCAATTATGTATATTATGTATACAAATTCAGGTTCCTAAAACCCGATTCACCTCGATTGTCCTCAAAGGTCTGTGGAACAGAGTTTTCCTGCAATTGTTCGAACATGGAAGCTACAAAAGAAGCCGAGACACTTTTCGATGTTCAAACTCTTATTCTGTTTCATTTGCATTTAGCGTTTACTTCATGATACCCCCAACCTGATCTGTGCAGTCTAATAGAATTAGAAATGTAAAAACCGACATTGTTGCAGCGGAAGAGGGGAGGAGGAAGGATGTTTCCAGGACCCTAGAAAATCGAATTGCACGGCGAAGTGTCGCAACATTTTGTCGCTCATTGTACTTTACAGTGGAATTGTAGAAACGGTCCACAGGCCGATGTGTGATCTGATTGAAACAAGACGGGCGAATCATGTTTCAAAAACCCGCTTCTAGTAAATACTACACTGAAATCAAATGTACTTAATGTCATGGATTATTACGAACACAGCGTGCCAGTCACAGAAGATCGTGTTTGTATCGGCTTTTTAAACAACAATTACTTACTAATTACTACTGACTTTGTCGATCACGAGACATTCTTCTAACTTAGTTAGCCATGACAACAAACGAGAGATGCATGAAACAATGAACACGACAGGATCCAAACTTCAACATGATTCAACTCTGAGGTGAAATTCGCTTCTTATAAAAGAAAATAATTTTTCGTAATATTTGATAGAATTATAGTATAGCTCTATGTTTGAACCAGGCTTTGCTCTGACAGTATTCATAATAGCAAACACTCGGCTAATTTAAAAAATCTGTAAGAAAAAAAAAAAACAGAAGCAAAGAATATTAACATTTTCTAAGTAGCCTTGCTAATTGAAATTTATACCACAAATTATATTTACTAGCCACCTATTACGACTACTCACGCTATCTTTTATTACCGACCCAAAAATTGCGTCATCAGCTAAAACGATTACTGAGAACAGCCTGCTTAGCGTGCCTTACAAAAGTCACGAAAAATCATATCAAGACCCCCCTACTTCCGTTGCCAAGTAACGGCTGAGTTTGACTCGACGTTAAATCGTCCTCTGAGGAGCTACTCGGGAGACTTTCGGGCGGCCGGTCCGGCCACACCTCAGCATCAGAAGAATTGAGTGATAAACGAACTCCTGTTTCGCTTGCGGGATCAGCAGTTTGCACAGTCTCATTTGATCTCGTATCGCTTGCGGTGTCCGCTAGCGGATTACTGACGATACGAATCGGTTGCTGCTCAGCTGTCGCGTCGTGTTCTTGTATGCTCGTAGAATCGCCCACTGGCTCCGCGCTGTTTGTATTTTCAGAGGCAGAAATTGCCTCCAGGTTTTCAGCTTGGTTGTTACTAGTATTGTTAGAATTTGGCGGTGGCTCATTGGCACTACCTTGCGCCCCTTCCACCACGGATTCAAACGATGGCGGTGAGCGCTCCACCTGACTTATAGCTTCGTCGTAAGAAGGCAAAATAAAGTGAACATCACCGGTGTACGCAGCAATGATCGCAATTCTGTCGTCGTCGCTGTATCTTCGGCTCCGGAACGAATAGCGTCGGAAACGCCGACTACGGTGAAATCGCCGAAAGCAAACCAAGGCGGTCAGTAAAACGATCAAAGCACCAAGGGTAGAACCCGCAGTCGCAACCACAATTGTCATTTTGTCCAGTTCACTATCACGTTCTTCAGATGCTGTTGAAGACTCATCTTTTAAGAAAACAAAACAAACAAGGTATTGTTCTATTGGTTGTCTTTATCGATCTCACTTTTTAACTTTCATCTTTGCCGTGCGACTACGTTTTAGTTCGATAAAAACTTCAGAGAGAGAGTAGTTTTAAACTGGCGGTACTCGGCGACTGACGCTTATACAGTATTTATCATCTTATTGAGAGCCCCAGATTTTCGGAATATTACTTCTCAGAGGTCGGTCAATTTAATACCAACTTTAACTAAACCCGACAAAGGCATAACGTCGAAATGTCACTCACGAACGTGGAAGTGGAAGTAGCTAGACATTATTTTTTTAATGTTGGCCCTTTTCAATTAAGAGAGTGGAATACGGTGCACCAAGATTCCCCAGCCCTCCTCCCGCAATAGTATGTTATCGAGTCCAGCGCAGAGTTATTCCCAGCGGTAAACTCGTCGGCGCTAATTTATGCACCTGGGTCGAGAAATGCACCGCAATAGCAAAGTGTCTCGCAATGGAACACATCACTACAGTATTCAATTTTTATCGCTGAGCACCTCTCATTACGGTCCAAGAACCTACGTGATAATACTCTTGAGAATTGCTGCTTTCAATTTTTTATATAGTCGGGTGTTTGTGAATGAACAATTTTAAGATGGATAAAAGAAAATTTCTCTATAGAGAATCACGTTGCCCACAATGGGAAAACAAACCGCCCAAGGTAAAGAGGTCTACGACGACCCCTAATAACAAAGTCGGATCAAATAAGCGCGGCTCTTCAAATAAATGTCAAGGGCACAATCTTTCAGATGTAGCGTTAACTTGGACTTGGGCTTGCCCAGAGCCCGTGAGTTAGCACCTAGTGCAAAGAGTGAAGATTTTAACCAGGGTCGCTGGAAATAGAATTAAGGGCCTACATCCCCTTTCTTGTCGTTATCCTAGAATCAAATGGCATTCTACGTAAAACTGGAATTAACAGCCACGCAGAATAATAAGACAATAGCCCTGAATGTTACAGTTTCTACCTACCAATACTTGCGGCTTTACAGAACATAATGTCGTTGAGTATTGCTGCATGCTTTCCAATCTCTTGGCACTTCTCATCGAACATGTCGTGGTTTAGACACTCAGAGTAGTCGGAAGTTGTGGACTCTGAACACTTCGAAGACGTGGGAAGCCATCCACTTTGGCCATTGCCCAGGCCGCAGCACTTCTTTTTCGGCTCCCCCCAAAGATAATAGCCATCAGTACAAACCAAGGTGACAACTTCATTCAGCTTATAGGTTTTACCATGAGTTTCGTAGTTGCCATGTTCAGGATTTTGGGGTATTTCACATCTCACAGTAGATGCTGCAAAAGAAATTTGAACCTTTCGATCACTGCAGTCAAAACAAAAAATTCAACAAATTGTCATCACTTCCCTTTTCCAGTCTAAGAATTGGATAATACTAAATTAATTTTTCTCCTTGGTAATTTTGTAGTTTTTTTGCTTTGTTTTGATTTGTTCTGGAATTCTCCTTGCAGTGTATCTAGATCTGGTCGCTCATGATCTGTTGTAATCTTGTCTATAGCAAAATTCTTGATTGTGATTTGTCTCTTGCGCTATTTATAATGGTAATAGGACTGAGTGGAGTCCAATTTGGTCTGTCATCATACAAGTGATCAACAAAATCGGACGACCGCGCAGCGGGAGTCCGATTTGTTAGTCAGGAGTATGATTATAAACTGAATTGGACGGCACGATGTCATGCTGCCAATTAATCAATTAATCATAACCATTACAATTTCCCACACAAGTAACAGTTTCATCTGAAAAGGAGCTTTTAATGGCCGCAATATCAAATCAGCTCGATATTGGAATAACTCGCCCGATTACCTCCTGAATTGTACTTCACTAGGACCAACCACTGTTAAACATTTTAAGGGGAATAATATAAATTCATTGCACATTAAGTGAAGTTCACAGTCCAGTAACCTAAACAACAATGTTACTTAGCAAAAGACCACAATTTCCACAGAAATGCATAGTACAGAAGTGCTACTCTGTTGACTCTGGAGGGAGGCTTCCAAGAAAAAAAATGGGACAGGCAGTGAAGCGTACATCACACTAAGATACGTTTAACTGTATTACCCAAGACTGAACAAATTGGACTTCCGTTCGATTTTGTTGGTCACTCGTACGATTACACCCCGTATCAAACTCTACCCAATTCTACTATCACGTACAGTACTATCAATTACTGGTAAAAAGCTGATTGAAAATGCTAGGCATGGTCTAACAAAGCAATATCGAGGCACCTTAAAACAGGGCTGCCATGTTTTGAGTCACCTCAAACCCTGTGGTTCACCACGCATACATAAACTTTCACTTGGCAGATAAACTTCATCAACAACAGGCAATTTCACCTGCAGCATCAAGGGTCAATCAAGCATACTCGGCCATAACAGGTGTTATGGGCTACCGCCCTTTATGACAGGTCTTTTAAACATTCAATGAGCTCATATACGTAAAAACACCTGACACTGCAGCATCTGTTGGTGTGCCTAAAGCTGTCTGTGACAAGTATTATGGCATACATGTAGGTCTTGTTGGAATCACGTGTATGTGAAAGGCAAAAAAGCAAGTTTACAGTGCCTTTATTGCGGCGTTAATGCGAATAGAAGTGTTTTCCATGTTCCCTACCTTTACATTCCGGCATTAGTTTCTCAGACCAAGTACCATCCGGCTTGCACTGCCGCTGACTTTTGCCCACTAGCTCATACCCAGCCATGCAATGAAACGTCACCACTGTCCATATCGGAAATTGCGTGGAATCGCCTGTGTTGTTCGATGTACCAATGCCATTTTTTATGTGACCTGGGCTTTTACAAGCACTTCGAACTATTGCAAGAAAAACATACAGACCTTTGTAAGTAGTACATTTAAACAGCAAAAGTTCACTAGGGATGTCCTCAATGTTCGCTCTATAAAATGTATCTTATATACAAGGGCTAAAAAAAGTTAAAAATTGTAAAATTAAAAAGTTTAGACCAAACGTTTTCGGCTGTTTGCCATCATCAGGGTTAAAAATGACCGTCCGCACGCATGCATACACACACATCTTATGTAATTCCCGTTGGGAAAAGTTTGGAGACATAAGAAATAACTTGTTTGTTCAAACTGGGGCGGAATTGTTGGTCATTAGCCCCTCAACGATCCTAAGCTTGTGGAATGTCTGTGCTAAGGAGAGAACACGCCAGGTGAAAGCTCAAACATTCTTATGATACAACAATTCCGCCCTATCAATGTATAATAGAGTACATTGATAGTTATACTTTTGAGTTACATCAAACTATGTACATGTACAGATGAAAACATCTTATGAATGATTACACTGCATGCTCAAAATTCACCATCAAGGCACATTTTTAAGAACCTTTCTCAACCTTCAAGCCAGCACCTCGGTGCAGTCTTTATGTGGGTCTTCTTTTCACTTCTACAGCTTTAAGAATTTGTTCATGATGAAATGTCCTATTTGCATAATTTTTTGCTATTCTGATGTCATCATGCACGAGAGCTACACGAACATGTATTCATCACCAAGAAAGCAGATGGTATACAAATTCCACAGGTGCATGTAACAAGTATTAAATATTATAATGACTTTGGCAAGCCGCTGTGTTGGTTGGGTACAGAGGGTTTAACACATACTATGAAAATAGCTTGATGGTAGCCTGCGAACAGGCTCCCAGCGAGGGCGGAAAAAAAATTCGGCGATCGAAAGCGTGATTCCGTGAGCAAAGCGAGTGGAACGCGCACTCCCTCGTCACCAGACCGCTCTCGGCTCGTCCCGCTCACCCTAGACTACACTCGGCTAGCTCGCTCTAAAAGAGAGCCTGTTCGCAGGCTAATTTGTGACCCTTGTAGGATCATTTGTAACCTCCCTACGCTCGGGCGCAAATATGCCCTCCAAAAGTCTTATTCTATTACTCTATTGTCTTATTAACTTCCATTTTTTAAAGATTTAAACCAAACTCTGAGTGGCTATCCAGATAACGGAATTGGAAATCTATACTCAAACTTCGTTCTCACGGATATTTCACACGAAATGAATCTCCAAGCTCTGTCTGTTACGTGGCGAGGCAAAGCATTCAAGCGTCACGGAGCCGACTAGATTTTTTCCTAATCACAGCTGACTTAGTTTATCTAACAAAACAGAGTAATATTATGCAGACTCCTTTCTCAGATCAGTCTGCTATTATGCTGAATATACAATCGTTCGACCAACGCAAAAAATCAAGCCCTGGTTTCGGAAAATTTAATGCAAGCTTGTCAGAAGATAATGAATATGTCGATAAAATGTGTAAAAACATTCCGGTATTCATAGAAAAGTACAAGGATGTCACAGACCTTGACCTGAAATGGGATGTCATCAAGATGGAAAATAGAAACTTCACGGTGCAGTTCTCCAAGAGAAGAGCCAGATGAGAAAAAGACAAAGAAAATCAGCTACTGATAAGACCAAATGATCTGCAACAAAGACTATGTTCCTCGAGAAATGGCCATAATTTGTTGAAGGAGTATATTACACTAAGCGCAAAATTATAAAAACTATCGAACAAAAAATATTAAACATACGATTTTCACAGTAAGGCGCGTTGGTATGAGAACGGAGAAAAAAGAAATTCTGTGACCAGGAAGAATAAAATCACCTTAATTTTATCTGGGACAACAAAAATTGCTAAAATTAAAAAAAAGCGCAATTATTGCCAAACGCAAACACGTGGGTCTGAATATGATTGATTTTACTTTAATGAACGATTTGGATAAAACGATTTCATCTGAGTGAGAATTCAGCATTGAGGGTTATTCCCAATGAAGCCACATTTGATTACATTTAAGAGGCTTAACCTTTTCCTCAACCTGTAACTGTAACAGTAAAGATCTTAACATCAAAGAGTCACCGCTCTTTTATGAAAGAATGTTACAGTACTGGTTTGAGTTTAAGGATGTGCAGAATAATAAAATGTCATGCACAAAGAAATCGATTGTATGGGAAAACAAACCCACCACAAAACAACTCCTTATTGCTTATCAACACAACGGGAACCCAAGTCCAAGTGGTGTTGGCAAGAGAACATTTTCACCTAAACTGAGCGTTGACTAAATTTTCAAATACCCCAGCCCCAGGTAGCCCTCTGCAAGGAAATTCCCCATGGTGGGACCTACAACCTGTCGAATGCCCGTTATATGATATACCTGGGAGAAGGGGGGGGGGGGGGGGGTGTGGTGAGTTTGAGCTTAGAATTGCTCCTCGTTTCCATAGAAATATCTGTAAAAAGCGTCAGATGGGCCGAATAAAAAATAATGTTGTCTCGTTATCGCACGCGCCACAGTAGACTAGCCAACCAAAAGTTATTTTCTCACTGTAATTTTATCCAGAGATGTTTTAAGAAAAGTATGACAGTTTAATGACTAAGAAAACAAACTCAACTGCTTTGCCACAATTTAGAAGTCTTCGAGGCAGCACTTTGTATTCTTTGAAGATTGTCGAAATTTTCGCAACCTTTCAAACTGGGGATTCCACCTATTTTACGCTACTTGTCGAGAAATTCATTACTTATTTAAACAAAATCTGGCTCTATTGCGACCCTGGCCTAAATTCATGACATATAATGACGCGAGTTTTTATTCAAGGATTAAAGGGGTAAGTAGGTGATGTGGTGCTGCGTCACAGGGGAGTATTACAAGATAATTTGGTTTTATCAACTAGGTTGATAATGATAATCCGGAATATTTTCGTCCTTTAGTCACTATTGGGCTTGCATTTACGTGGCTTTGATGTCCGTTAAGTCTCATAAATAGAGGCCTCTACGGCGTCTTTAAAAGGGCATTACGAACATAGTAAAGTACAGCTTTACGTGACGTGTCTGTAAAGCCGTATGAAAGGATGCCTTTACGGTGCCTTTAAAAAGCTTTAAGTGCATAGCAAAGTACAGCTTTGTGCTTTACGCAACATTACAACATGGGGTGAAGTTCCATTATTGTAGCCCCTTAAGAGTCTTTACGCAGGCCCATAAAGCCCTCCTCCGCTTAAAGACGCTTAAAGTTCAACTTAATGTCTTCGTAAAGATCCGTAAATACGGGATTTACGGCAGCTTTACGGCGGCTTTTCGGAACAGAAAAGTTGCTATTTCGTGCAGCAGTGCAAATTAATAGGTCAACAATATTATCACAGACTCCGGGATACACCTGAGGGTTTCCTTGGTCAAGAGTCTCAACTTTTCTCTTTGGCTTCACGTTACCATCCATTCCACTTTTGCTTCTATCGTTTGACCTTTGATTTGAATTCACCCTTATAAATGTCCATGTCACTGCCGAAGTAGCTATAGATATCGTTCTGTTACCTCAGTGACCTTTGCTGGAGTATAGAATTAAAGAATTGAATGATTGTCTCTAACATCATAGGAACAGTAATCTCCTTTCCGTGCTTGACACTGACTATGATTACTTGTTGGTAGGGTCTTAAAAAACAACCAGTTGAAGGACTTACATCAGGATATCTTTAGCAAGAATACTGAGCTAGCGTACCTGTGAGTAGATTCCCATCTTACCAAGACAAGATAGGCGAATAAGCAATAGGGGGCAGATCTAGAGAGTGTGCACGCCGAACTAAACTAGCTATAAGCTAACATATTACTACGTTACAGGTAGATGCTGTTAAAAAGCTTCATTTGATCTTGATAAGTGCTATTCTACACTGACGTTTTAAATAGGGAATATCTTTTGAACGCTCTGCAAGGGACAACTCGCCTAACTAGGAAAAAGAAAATCAAATTTATCAAAACATGATAAATTGCTGACGTGAGAGAACAAGGGAATTGCGATTTGAGAAAATGCGTATTAATTTACAATGTCGTAGTTTCCCCTTTTATATAGAAGAAAATTCGATAATATTTTGAAAAGAATGTATGTTTTCTTAACCCTCAAATTTAACCTGTGTGTTAAAAACCACACCAGACAAGTAATCAAAATTGTTTCGTGGGATTTTCAGGCCTTACACAGTCAATGAGTTTACTTCCAATTTGCATTGTTGTATTTATATATTCCTATCCTGAGTTGAGTGCAGTTCAATTTCTGAAGCTACACAGGACATGATTGTAAGGAAACTTAAAGGTAACTTCTCCTTCAAAAATAACACGAGACAAGGAATTGGGACAAGGCGATAACCGCAGAGAGTAGAGTTTCTACTTTTGTTATACTCCACCAGTACGTTAAAAGAACAAGAACAACGACAACAACAGCAGCAACAACGTTATTGGGCGTTATATTAAAGAAAAAAGACATTTACATGAAATAAAAACTAAAGTAAAAGGGTGTTGCATTTCTAAAACACTGAGCTTCTTGTCGAGGCAGACTTTCCTACTTTGTTAGAAGTGTATCCACAATTTCTTTATAGCTGTCTTATGATTGTTTAGGTTTCGCATTTATTTAAAAATGTAAAAGTTCGAAGAGGTAAAGTTGTGTAACCTAGAAAACCTCATCCTCATGTGTGTTACGTTTGGTTCGATAGTGAGGCGGTCGTCTACTAAAACAAGAACTCAGGATTCCTGGTAACACAATGATAGATTTTTTTTACTCAGCATATCCGTGTTGTACCCTTCGACAATCAACTCAAAAAAACCGCTTCACATTCGTCCTTCTCAGAAAGTCTCTCGGTGACATGACCTAAGCGAAAGTCTAAAAATAAACATCTCGTGGGAGAATACTTCACGTCGACAATGACACGAACAATTTACAAAGCAACGCGATTTTTGTAACAATGTGGTACAATGACATGTTGTAGTTGACTGCCGCTGCATATGTACAATACTATAATCAAGAACTACTTATGTTTGCCCACCCTCCGAATCCTCTTTATCGGAAAAATATAAGGAATTTTTCCTCTGTGTCCAGGGAGCAAAATTAGTTACTTTTCTTCACCCTAAAATTAAAATGCTCTAGTATTGCCGTGTTTCTAAACTTAACTCATCTTTCTTGGTAAAAGAATATCTTTATTACTTTCTTTTTGTGAGCTTGTGGGTGCCTTTTTCGTTTGTCCCCCATCCTTTTTTCTGCATTTGGGTGTTTAGTTCATGAGTCTATCAGAAAAGAAGGTTGTATTTTTATATTTAAAGAAATTGTCCTGCTGATTACAGTAATTTAATTAATTCTTTAGCCTTAGAAATCTCATAAAAGTCTTCCTGTAACAAAGCACTATTGTCTTCCATGAGTGGTTAAAATTAAAATACACCTTAGCTAAAACCACGCGAGTACGCGAGTAGGTGAATGCCGTTAAGCAGATATTTTATCCTGTCCTTTACACTGATTATAATTACTTGTTGGTAGGGAGTTACATAAAAACCACTTAAAGGACTTACCTCAGGATATCTTCAGCAAGAATACCAAGCTAGAGAGGCTGTGAGTAGATTCCCATCTTACTAAAACAAGATAGATGAATAAGCAAAAGGGGGCAGATCTACAGAGTGTGCACGCCGAACTAAACTAGCTATAAGTTAAGGAGGCTCGAAAGGGTTTTTTGACCGCGCGGAGAATGGATTTTAAGATATACGCGAGCAAATTACCTACGCGAAAAACGCGCAAAGCCGCGCGCGAGAGCATTCGTTTGCGAGTTGAAAACAATCATGGCTGCCTCGAGCAATTAAAAAATATCGGTTTCTCTTCTGCTTCCGATGGAACTGTTGCTTTTAGAAGAGAAAAGACGAAAACTGCGTTTCCAAAACAGTCAGAGAAAAG
>OMLO01000962.1_pt1 | contig 21006 bp, 6 predicted proteins | sample 1674811 | NCBI WGS metagenome assembly OMLO01 (sample SAMN06265003, study PRJEB25207) | coral metagenome | isolation source: Coral host | place: Mexico:La Bocana,Puerto Morelos, Mexico | collected 2008-11-13 | reverse complement strand
GTGTGTTTTCATTTAGTAACCCAATTCTATACACCGCTCTACACAAATGTGTATTGAGCACTCTTTAGCAGTGTTAAATACAACTTCTCATGATTATAGTCAGGGTAATTATATTCTCATTAGGAAAGAGACATGGTTGAGACAAATTCCTCTTATTTGTGGTTCTCGTTAATCTAATTACCTGTCTGCTCGTTAATGTATTGATAAAATCAGAAGAAATGCATTGCTGGTCACTCCTAAGGTTTTCATGAAGTTAATGCTCCAATCACAAAGGGGAAAATTGTCTTGATTTAAAATCTCCCCGTCAATATGTCATCTTCTCATTGCTGTTGGAATGTTTGTGTTTCAGGTTGGGTTTGGCAAGGTGTCGCCCATCAACACCATTTGGGTTGGAGGGGTGAATGGGCTGAACGACCAGCAGATTGAGAGGCACTTCAGTCGGTATGGGCGTGTCACCAGGGTGGTGGTGAACCGCGCCAGAGAACAGGCCCTGGTCAGTTTTGACAGCGTCGAGTCTGCTAGCATTGCCCAAGGGGAAATGAAGGGCAGGTCTATGTTTGGACGGCGTGTGAGGGTAAGAAACACTTCATTTACACACAAATGGGCCAATTTTTACGGTTTTCCTCATTAACACACGACGTTGCGTAGAGAAGGCATTACGATAGACACAAATTGACTACAGACGTTTAAATAGCTGGGAAGCTTGGTAAGTGGTGAAATTTCTGGCTCTTTGGGTGTAATATTCGAGGACAAATTGGCTTTCCAAAAAACTGCAAAATTTCTGGGTGTTGAAAGCGCTATTGAACTCAAGAAGTATTCAATGCATCGAGCAAAAATTCTTTTAAACAATTAAACCTGCTGTGCCCTTTCAACGTTCAGAACTAATGTTTTTTTAGCTCCATCAGAAACTGCATTGCTAATATGCTAATGAGGCAAATATTGTTAGCAAAGATTCTTTAATAACTACTGTGATAACATTGGAAACGGGAGTATTTATCCGTCTTGATTGTTCTCTTCTGTTTTCACGACGCAGGTTGAATTTGTTAGCCGTGACAGTCGTCAACTTTTCTTCGACGCCTTAGGGCGCTCCGCTCCGTCTGATGGCAGCACCGGCAGCAGTAGCCGGAGATACGAACCTTCGTCTCCGAGATCCCGTGGCCGAGGGGGAGGTTCCGGATATTATGATAACCGGTGGGATAGAGGCCGAGGGGGACGAGGTAATATGAGACGTGACATGTCAAGTCATAGACCCTGGCACAGAGGCGGCGGCGAATATGAATATTCTGAAGGCAGCGGTTATCATCAGAGAGGGCATGTGCGCTACCGTGGGTCATATGAAGGAGGTGGGTACGAGTCAGATGATTACGATCAAGAACTACGCGATTACAACTTCAGTCGGCAACGAGAGAGGGAAAAAGAACAGGGAAGACAGAGACACGAGAGGAGTGGACGCGACAGGGATCGAGAAGACGGAAACTACAGTGGAAACGAACGATTTTACCCTGAGAATCAAGAACGCTGGCGCGAAGAAAGAAGTAGCTCAGGCTCGTACGAGGAATCGCGTGACCGGAAAGACGCTAGGCCTCGGGATTTCCCCGACGAGCACGACCGCGAGAGACCTGGTTACAGCGAAGACGACGACCGAACGTCGTTGCCCAATAAACCGTCAAGCCGTGACATCGAACAGGACGAGAAACGTGTCAAGAGAAAAGAGAAAAAGAAAAGAAAGCCTCGTTCGCCAACTCCTGAAGGTGAGGCTGGCACTGAGGGCAAAGAAGCTCTCAGTGATGGCGAGGAAACTGACGAGAGAAAAATCCTTGACGAGAAAAAGCCAAGGAAAGGTAGAAGCGGGGAGGCTGAGATTGCACCGAAGGGTAAAGAGGCGGAAGTCGTGGAACGCGTTCGGGACGAGCGGCGGTTTGAAGGTAATGGCACCAAAGATGAAGGAGTCGTAGTTAAAGACGGCGACAAGGAACTTGCTCCTGCCTCTCCCCCGCCGGAAAAGGGAATCAAAAAGAAGGAGAAGAAAGACGCAAAGAAACGCAAAAAACACAAACGTATTCGTGGCTCGTTAGGTGAAGAGGAAGAAGAACGGGAGTTAGAAGAGGAGAGTGCGCGTATGGAGGAAGCAGCTGTTAAGGAGGCAGCTGCTGACATGGTGTTACCAGTCAGTGAACCCAGAGTCAGTGACGATACTGACTCACGGAGACTTGAAAACAGAGACACTGATGAAAACAACAGACTCGATCGACCTGAATTTGAAAATCAGAAGCCTCCGAGACGACATTCCTCTGAAGAAAAGCTGCCTAAAGAAGACCGAGAATTTTCACGTGAAGCTGGTAGTCGCTCCCCTCGTAAAACGCACAGGGACGAGCGTAGACGAGACTGGGAAAAGACAGATGTTGTGAGGCCCAAACGGCGGCGGACATCTGACAGTGAATCACCCCCACCTCCCCCTCCTCCTCCGCCACCTCCCCGAGAGCCTGTAGAGGGTTTCCCACCCGCGGACATGTTACCAAGAGTAGCTCTACCACCAGATGGGCTCCCTGCACAGATTGTCAGGCCACCTTATGACGTGACAACAGGGCCGCCAGTACGTTACGAGCCGCAGCTTTACGATGGAAACCGTGTCGTGCCAGTGGTAGCCTCCCCGGCCACACTGAGCCCCGTTCCTCCTGCCGGTATACCTCTGAATCCCTCAGTTGTGGCTCCACCCAACGTTTCGACTCCCCCATTAGCTGTCCACTCACCGGGTGTCCCTATCGGCGTGCCTGCAGTACCGGGCTTAGCGTCTCCCCAGGGATTACCCCCTCCTCCTCCCCCACATCCCGATTACAATACCCCACCCCCTGTCGTACAGCAGTCAAACGCAGACACCCTCCTGGATCTGCTGCGTCGGTACCCAGTAGTCTGGCAAGGGCTGCTGGCCTTGAAGAACGATTCCGCGGCAGTTCAGATGCATTACTTGGCGGGTAACGGCCGCTTGGCAGAGGTATCGCTCCCTCAGGCCCCTGCCAATGGCATAGGAAGCGTGCCACCACCCATAAGGATCGCTCAGCGGATGAAGCTTGAACCATCACAGCTCGAGGGTGTCATCAGGAGAATGCAAGTACGTGAAACTAAAGCAGGAGAAGAAACGGCCCCTCGTTTATAGGCATAAGAATGCTTGTGAAATCGGACATAATTTCAAATTATTTTCAGCAAAACTACCGCAGAGCTTTGAAGAAACTCAAGCAGAAATTATATTTCTTCACCCGTAAAGCAAAGAAAATATGAGACCTCTGCACGTAGTCTAAACTTGAAAATCCGAGCCGTGCAACGATTTATCCGACCTTGAAAAAAGAAAGCATTCCTATGAGTTTGATGTAGTTTGGTGAAACACTTTTTTGCTGACGAATCTTATAAAGCATGCAGCAAAATGAGACGTTCATTGCAAGTTTTCTTTTTTAATCTTCGCCAAATTTGCAGTCTCCAACGCGTGATTGACTGTAATGACCTTTTGTTGTGATTTCTCCACAGTCGGACAAAGATCACTGTCTGTTGCTCGCTCTCCCGTGTGGCCGAGATCCTCTCGATGTTCACGCGCAAACCCGCGCGTTAAAGAGTGGCTTTATTAACTACTTACAGCAAAAACAAGCGGCGGGGATCATCAATGTGGCCAGACCAGGAAGCGCGCAGGTATAAAGTATTTAAATCGTAACAATTTCCTACTTGAACTCTTCATTCATGACAACATGCTAATTCGGAACTCAACAAAATGTTATTATTTCTACTGAGACCTACTGAATGTGGAAAATTTGCTTTAGTTAGACAAAATCTCAAATAATGGTTTGCTTACGCACACTAAGGATGGCTGAGTAAAGATTTCAGAGAAAGAATAAGACAGTGTGCGAACGACAAAGTCTAAACATTTTGGCACAAGTTTTGACGATGCTCGACGGTTCCGTGACTTATAATCCTGGCCAAATGTTCTAGGGGTACTTGACAAAGTAGCAAGTAATGACACATCTTGGAATCTTGGGCCTACGTTGAATGGACATACATCAACATAGTGTCGAGTGTTGGGAGGGAAGGTGAAGACAAAGACCGTTTGTTGCTCAAAATGGTAAACGTATGCAAAAGCTTAGGCTTAGCTTTGTATAATCTTTCCCAAACTGCACACTGTCTTTATTTTAGCGACACTGGTTTGAAAAATTGTTTAGTTTATAGCAACGTATCCGGCCTACCTCTTACACGACATTTATTCAAAGCGTTGATGGTTGTGTAATTGCTTTTTCTCTTCAGCCAAGTTATGTTCTTCACATCTTCCCGCCGTGCGATTTCGCCCAGGAGCACTTGGCACGAGTCTCCCCAGACCTCCTAGACAGCGCCGCCGACAGCGGCCACCTCATGGTGGTGGTGGCTTCCGTGTAAGATGGACGATTCCAAAACAAGAGTAGCTTGTTCTTGGATATAGAACACAATGTCTCTTCCGAGTCGCGAGGAATAGGCAACTATCTGAGGCCATAAACAATTGCGGATCTTACGTGCGAACTTAGGAGCCAATTCCATATAAGTAAGAGAGGACTTATTGGCTGGAAAGGCATGATATCGTCGCGCTGATTGGCCAGAACAAAGGCAGTGTTCCGGAAACATCCTTGCGCCTCGTCTTGTTACACTTTGCGCGTTTCGTGTTCCTAACAGACTCTACGAGGACTAATGACTCGAACATCACTCCCTAAGATGGGGCCACGAGTTAAATTTCAAATTTCCTAATTAATAACTGACAAAGCGAGTACAGTAAAATCTAGTAGAATTATAGTTTCTTAATCGCAACTTAAGCAGTTAAAATTTTATTCATACTTTATTTTATTCTTTCTAACCCTATACCTCACTTGGGGAAAGGAAGTTAACTAAACTAAACTAAACTATGTTACATCTAAAGGATAGCTTGTCCTGTAAGACTTGAAGGCCGACACACACGAGGGGTTTTGCTCCAGGAGCACGCTCCGTATCGGTCTTAAAGACGTCGTCTTTAGCTGGAATATTTGTCCAATACTCCGTTTCAGCGGAATTTGCGAAATATACAGCCGAGCGTTTTAGTGGTCGATTGAAGACCTTTACTATTACTTTCTTGTAGAGATAATCCTCCAGTGATTTGTTCCGCTGTCGTTTCGTGACCTAATTGGTCCGTAAGCACGTGAACGGCTTATGCTGATGCACGTGTTTCTGTACTGGAAACGTTTCCCAGTCGAGACATGCCACGTGGCTAATTTTGACCCAGGTCGGAGCGACAGAAATGTTGTAGCAGTTTTATTTAGTAACTGTATTTCTATGGCGCAAATTAGCATATGGATACGATCTAATGCGTCTATTAAACACAAATCAAGCCGAGCTATAGTGAAATTTGTTTGTAAGTTAATAGTTATACATAGATGGGCTCGTTTGCAAAGGTATTGGACATTCGTCTTTGGTTTCTTTGATAGAAGGCTTGAAGTTTAGTCTGTAAACCGGATCAAAATCGTGTCCACTGTGTCAAATAGTATACTTAGGTATTCGGAAGGACGGTTTATTCGTCCGCATTTGTTTTATATCGTCATTTGTTTTATTCAGCTCCACGGGCATTCATGAACACGGCAAATGTCTGTTTTCACAGTGAAGACAATTTGCTGGATAAACTATCGTAAAATTACGAGAATACTCCCATCTTATCCTTAGTCACTGTACAACTTGTGCATTTGTGTAGTTTTTGTGTCGTTCTCTTTAGCCAGCAGAACAAGAGGATTAGCAGGGGACGAGCGCGGAACGTAATCAGACTCCGTGACCCCCCAACCCCCTGTAACTGCTGTTTTATATTACCGCTGGTTGGCTGCAGGCTTACATGATAAAATAATATCACAGGGGATAGGGGGTCACAGAGTCTACGTGGGAATTCGTCACCCAAGGTAATCACGCTCGCGAAACGTGAGACGAAAATATCGGGATCAGCAAATAACGTTCACCAGGAGAATGGTTGAAATGGCATAAAGACGACTGGCGCTTCTCGCTCATGATCGCGCTTCGTGCTCGTGTATGACGTCTCGCGCTCTGTTCCGCTAGTCCACCTGTTTTGCTGGCTATTGTTCTCCCCTCTATCCGATAACAAGCCCAAGCGAAATAATGTCCCAAAATAGGTTTTGGTAAATACATATTGCCTAGGGTTCATTGTCAGCTTGGCTGTAATTAAACCCATTGTGTAAAGAAATTTTCAAATAACAGAATTAACTTTGTAGATTAATGGTTAGTCTGTGGATGTTGCTATCATTTTAGATAGAATTGGCCCAATCGGTCCTGTAGGTAAATTTTAAATTATTGAAAGTGAACATCGAACAAATAAAACAAGATCACAGTGTATGTTTTGTCTCAATGGTTTATTCCTCGAAATCTAATTAAATCATTTTCCGTGCTATGAAATTTTCTTAAAATTGAAGCAACCTCCGTAGTTGAGATTGACCCGAGGTTTAAGCCGATTCTGAAGCTGTCAAACTCCTACTTCTTACCAGAGCTGGCTTCTTACTGAAATACTCAAGCCGGAAGTAATGACAGGCAGCCGCTTTTAGTATTGGCAGTCGTATGAATGTGAGTGCAATCAAGGATGTACACTACGATTGGTGAGTGCAGTTTGAAAGAATATTCAAATATCACAAGTAGTGAACCCTTTATTGCCCTAGCTTTCATTCAATCAATCAATTAATTTATTTGCCTTTTTACCTAATACAAATAATTTTATATATATTTCTATGGTTGGCGAGGTAACCTCTGGAAACCACCAGGCTTATAGTTGAGGCCACCTCGTATGTTACAATATGATTAAATAGATATTGCTTCAGCGTGCGGCTTTGCCAGTTCAGAAAATTATTTTACTAAAAACTCTAGCAGTTTTTTCTTAAAATTGGGAAAACTTGACAAAAAAGTGATTCTAACAGGAAGGGAATTCCAGATCTTTGGACCTTGATAAAGAATTGTGAATTTTTTCAGATTAGTCCGGCAATGATGCACACGATAATTATTGGCTGTTCTGGTGTTATAGTCATGAATTTGACTGTTTGTAAAAAACAAGTTGAAAAACAATGGAGGCAACAGATTGTTATGATAACAGTACATAAATTTGGCTATTTGAAACGTGTTGATTTGATAAATGTCTAAAATTTTTAATTTGGAGAATAAAGGAGCAGAATGTGCTCTATAATCTGAATTGGTAATAGCTCGCACAGCCCGTTTTTGCAGACAGTAAATTCTATTTAAGTTGGTTACGTATGTAGACGACCATGTAGAGTTACAATAGGTAATATAAGGATAGATGCGATTACTCAGTTATTATTATTATATGCGATTACTCATGCGATTACTCAGTTATTATCCAACTGAGGAAATCACGAACGCGCGCGTCTATAACTTGAAATAGTACTTCTAACCTACAAAGCGCTTAACGGGCAGGCCCCCGACTACATTACTGAACTGCTGGAGCCTTATGTACCAACCAGGAATTTGCGATCTTCCTTCAAAAAAAATTACTGAAAGTACCATCTATCAAGTTAGTAAGTTGGGGTCATAGGTGCTTCTCTTTTGTAGCACCTAGCCTATGGAACTCTCCTCCGAGCAATATAAGAGACAGTGGCTCGCTATCAAAATTTAAGACTTGTATTAAGTCTATAAAGCCACACCTTTTTTAACAAATTTTATAATTAGATTATTTTTGGTTAGTCTAGTTAATTATTAAATTAAATAGGTTAGCTAGTCAGTTAGTTAATTAGTTAAGTTAGTCAATGAGTTAGTTTTCATTTAGACTTTAAAAAATGATTCTTAATTTTATTTTCGTCTTCACAATTTAGCTATTTTGTGTTAGTAATCTCATCACTGTGTAAATTTTATTTTTAAAGCATGTCACTGTAAAGCGCCATGAGCCATGAATATGGTGTTATATAAATCTATTATTATTATTATTATTATTATTATTATTATAACTTAAGGTACAAATTTCAAATCAGCCAATCACAGTGAAGACTCAACTGAATTTACTTATTCCTCAGGAAGGCTCTGTTCGCTTACAAAATGTCATCACACGGTATTTTTTATGGTCTTCCTCCCACCAAGGCCCCTTAAAAAGAACACTTCGAAGGATATCACATGATCACAGAAGTCTCTGCGTATCGCACTTTTCTGCGGGGAAGTTCACTTTGCTTTCACGAAATGACTGGCACTAGAAACGCAGCTTTACTCGTTAACCTTCACTTCCTCATCGATGCAGTCCAAAACCTTCAGTTGCGCCACAGGGAAACGTTTTACAAACTTAATAGTAGTGAAATTCCTTAGGTATAAAAGCAGCTTTCCTTTGTCACAAACTCGAGAGATAAATTAGCAGCTAACGCTACAATTAAAATGAGATTGCGTGACATGCCCAAAAAATTACTGAAGGTTTTACCACATCAGCTACATTGAAGAATTCATCTTTATTGACTCACATTTTCACAATGACAATATAAAGTCGGTTTTACAACCTGAACTACACTTCATGGCCTTCCACTGCTAACAGTTTACAAACCCTATGATTTAATTAGCTATGACACGATTGCAGCTACAAGCTGAATTAGTTGCACTGGACATTTATCAGCTGGAGCACTTTAAATTAAGAACAAGCAAGTTATTAGCTTCCAGTGTAGGTAACTCTGCATTCAATTTTCTACATTTCATGTACATTCGCACTATGAATCATGGAAGACAAAGACTGATTCTTGTATGCAGACTCTTCATAATTTTCAATGTGAGAGTAAGTTCACAGCTTTCAGTCGCTGCACTTGTAACTACAATGTAGGCATGGCCTCTTACTGGGATCTCCCTTAAAAAATAGATTTTCTTTACTGTTAATTCCTAGTAGTAACAACCAAAAGAAATGATGGAGAAAACGAGGTTTGATCATAGCAACAAAGACAGAATCCAGTGCAACTCTCCAGATAGTTTACTGCAACTGCAAGCATGTTAATCTTTTTTACATTTAGACAACATGATATAGCAACACTATATGTCGATATTATTATTCACAATTACAGAGGCGACAAGCTCGCAGAGATACAAATTAGGGAAAAGAAAAACGTAATGTGCACATTATAATTGGCAGAAATCTTTCATAGTTTTCTTTCTTTTTATAGACTTTTGCTTCAAGGATTCATTCATCTCTGCCAGGGGTAAATTATTCAAGTGAAAAAAAACACATAAATCACATCTCCTCTTAATCCTATAGACTATTAGATTCTGCAACAATTTCTTTTTTTACATTGATGATTTCATTACAACGCACAACTTTTGCTGGCAAAAACCTAGATGTTCTCTTGCGATAAAAGGTGGCCTAACCTTCCCTTTGATGAAGTGTAAGTGGAATGTCACAAATTCTGTCTTAGGGGTAAGATCTACAATTACTTGTTGGTGGATGGAGCAATGACAACACCAATAAGTGCACCTTAGAGTCGTGCACTGTCCAGTGAGAACCACAACTTATATCGCAATGTATAAAATATAAACACTAAAACTTTGCTCTCAGGGATAGGGAGAGTAGGAGGGGGGGAGGGGAGTTAAAGTAGTTTAGTTCCAGATTTTCAAGAAACTATCCCAACTTCCTGTGGCCACAGCCATGCCATCTTCAGTGACACCCAGACAACTGACACGGTTGTCATGTCCGGCGAGAACTCCTGCACGTTCTCCTTTCAGTGTGTCCCACACATTGCAGTTGAAATCATCATAACCTGCCAGTAGCAGACGGCCACTCTTTGAGAAAGCAACAGAGGTGATTCCACAGATAATGTTGTCATGGGCATAAACCATGAGCTCCTATAACAAAGGAACCAATCAACAATGCATTAGTTTACATGACAACAACATTAAGTGTGGTCTTATATACACACTTGCAAAATGGTTGGACATTTACTGCCCTAAATTGATAACGTTTACACCGTTTTACAATTTTTGAAACTCACCTGATCAGCACGGATGTCAAACAACCTACAGGTAGCATCATCTGACCCTGTTGCAAATGCATTTCCATTGGGGAAATACTGAAATGAATTAAACAAAGTAAAATTGAGTGACCAAAAAAAAAACAGATTTTGCACAATCAAAACTTCTAAAATTCACTGTGTTAAGCTCAAATGAAGAAAACAGCTTGAAACTTACTGCTACTGCATTGATATCCGATTCATGTCCAGTAAATGTTTGTTTACACATGCCGTTTTGTATGCTCCACAGCTAAAATACCAAAAAAGACACATTATGGCATCTTACAATACAGACTAGTCAACACTTACTTCATTTAGTACCATTTTGTTGAGAAGAGAACTCATGCATTCCTGAGTAGTTTTGAAATATTTCTTACAAATCAAATGCTAGAGCTGTAACCTAATCAGCTGGCTAGGGTTGTTTGAAAGGGGGATGAAACCATCCAGCATATAGCATGGTTTGTTTTGTTAAAAATCATCCACTGAATAGCGATTTATCAAAGCTTCCAAAGCTTAACTTTCTCCTAAAAACAAGTCATAGACATAGTAAGTAAGTAGGTAAGCAAACTTAAGCTACAGACCCAAAGACAGTATGGACAGTACCTTTGCCGAAGCATCACAAGCTCCTGATACAAAAGACTTGTTGTCTGGACATAATGATAAACTCATCACGTCACCAGTGTGACCACTAAACGTGGTGGTTTGTTGTCCAGTTTCAATATCCCATAGTGCACTGAAATAAAGACAAGCTCATATTAACATTGATAATCTCCTTACTATTTCACATAGACTTAGTGTAATTTACATTGGGAGGACTTGATCCTTGATCATACGTCATAGCCTCATGTCTAGGAAGTGGAAATATTCTTTTCTGAACGCGCTGTCTGATGTGTCATTAACAGATGGTGAAGGTAGGAAATAACAAAGCAATGCTTTAAAATGACAATGTTGTATACCAAGTCATATCTCCTGAACTGGTGAGAATTTGATTGTCATCTGTGAAGCGACAACATGACAGGTAACCTGTTGACAAGAAAAAGAAATCATACATTACACATGTACAAGAGGTAAGAATGTTACAAACAACTGGGCTTCAGAGAATTGGCTTACACTTATTCACTTTGCAAATTGGATGAAACGTATAAATTAGATCATGGTATCTGATAATCAAGATTATTTTATTGACAACAGTATTGCTGGAAATTTACCTACAGAACAATGTTGCCAATCTATTGTGGGATCAGTGAATCCTACTTGTTCCTATATGTATTTGCATTGTATTCTTGGGCATGACTTTCATCATTACCTCCTCATGTAACATGAACATAAAAATGTTTCAAGGGCTCGGGTAGTGATTGGGAGATTTTAAGAATAGCATTTTGTTCATTTTTGGTTGGGAGGTTATATTAATGTTTTTCAGCAAGAGGGCAACTTGTTTTCACAGCCAGGCAAAGCTTTTTTTATATACTGAACTTTTTTATAAGAGAAATTTCTACCAGATGGCCAATCAAGTTTGCAAAATCATCCTTTTAGTCAGTCAATTTAAAGGAGCCCAGCCCTTAATGAAAATCCCTTTTGGTTGCTCAAAGACTGTTTTAACAGTGTATTTTAACAGTGTATACTTCTGATCTTAACATACCGGTATGGCCTGGTAACTCTCGGCTCACTCTTACATTTCCTTCCCTTGTTTTTAAACTGTAAATTGAACATATGTTGTCCAAACCCCCTAGAGACCAAAGAAATTCAAATGTTAAACATGAAACACTCCACTAATACGACGCAAAATTGGTGCAAAAGGACAGAGTTGACTTTGACAAGTAAATTGTGCAGAAACCAAACGTACGGTACATCAAACCACGATAACCATTACTGTTTGCAGTTAATAACCTCGTGAAAAACAATACATTATAGTCGCTGTTATGGTGCATCAACTTACCACATGCAACATAATTTCCTGACGGAGCATATGCACAAGTCATTACCCAACTGGATCGTAGAGGTATCGCATGAACCTGCAAGAATACAACAAAATGTTGAGATGGTAATATCTCAAGTTCATCAAGGGTTGTCAGTCTAGATCAATTTGTTAAGCATCTTGTTTCAAAACCAGAAAGATCTTTACCTTGTTTGTTGTGTATGAATCCCAAACAATAAGTTTTCCATCTTGAGATGCACTTACTAAATTCCTATAAGATGAGTAAAATGACCACAACTTTTTAACATCAAACTCTTGAAACTTTGTCCATGGTAGTAACAACACTATATAACTAGTGAAATTCATACTTGATAATTGTTAGGCACCTTAACAAAACCCTAGAGTGTAAATTATGATGACTTGCCACAACAGTATCTTCATGATACTTGACAATTCTACAGAACAAATGGAACAGAATTTGACACACATCAATAGCACACCTACCTTGAATCATTACCCCAGTGCATCGCATAAATTTTTGCCAAGTGACCACGAAGTGTTCTTCTTGTTCTCATTTGTATTCTACCAACTGGTTCGATATTATGTGTTACCTGGAAGAGAGTACAACATACAACATATTTACGACTTTGTGAGAAAAAAAAAAGCAACAGCACACAAAAATGCAGGCACAGGCTATAAATAATGATGTTAGAACTAGAAACATGAACTTCGTCGAGGAACCAAATACTTAAAACTTGTTTTCAAGAATCTTGATTTTAACTCGTTTCAAAAAAAATGTCATTTCCAGAATACAAAATTTTTAAATTATTAATGACTGCGTCCAACTGACATCATGACTATACTTGAGGATACCAGAGAATCTGACACTAAACTTTAATGTTACAAAGCAAAACCGATTATCCTAATTTCTATTGATGAAATAACATACTTGGTTCAATGATGTGTCACAAACTGCTTTTCTTGCATCCTGCAACATTAGAGGAACAGCTTTCAGTAATGAGAAGGTACATAGCATTTCTATATTTTTAAAAACAAATAAATTGATGTCCCCCAAGCCTCTTTACATCTTCCAGTTTGCTGGTTGACAGGAAGATGGGTACGGGCAGATGTACACAAGCATCCAAGAGGTACTAAGATTTTTGTGTTCTTAATTTCAGTCTCCCATGTTTGAACTGTGTACTACGCTTTCAACATTCACTATCAGCAGCAGTATTGCAGCAACAGTATCCCTTTGTTCTTGTTGATCCAATGGGTAGACGTAGCCAATGATGGGCTACTTGCCACACAGAGAGAAAGTGGAGAAGGCAGAAATTATGGGACTAGACACATACTATTCTCAGAGGCTGATATTGTTTATTAACATCAAGAGACAGAATGACAAATCTGGAACATATCAATTGTGATCACAAAAGATAATACACTGGTAAATCAAGAAGTAAAACTCATCTTCACAAATACAGTTATTTATAAATGTGTGCTAAAATAACTACTGTCCCAGGAGAATCATAGTTCATATACCTTTCTATTTGAAAATTAATTTGCAAGATTTAACTACAAAAGATGCAAGTTGTTGGTGTGTTATGAAGTGTTGATTAGGTGAGATGTGGAGGGCATAAAGTTATCAGATCATATCTTAGGTGAGCTCGTAGACATAACATGGATAAATAAAGTATTGTATTGAGTATTCTGCCACTAGTGCCTGCCAGTCTTCATTTTGTTGGAAATCTGTAATACAATCATTAGATTACACTTGGTAAATAGTGGTAACTAAGTCGATGGTTGTTTTAGAAGGAACTATAAGATGTGGAAAAGATTGAATATTCTGAAGCTGTGACTAAACTTTCAATTTGTACACCTAAGTAACAGAAAATTATTCCTTTAAACTTCATCTCTAACATTCAAACCCAATCTGCTACATATGATGAAGATAGTAACCATTTTTACAGGAAGGGCTTCTGCCACATTTACTAAAAAGAAAGAAGGTAATTCAGTTTCCTGTTACTATAAGGGAGCCCTCACTATTTCGTAAATCCAGTCTATCACTTGGCAACTATGTCATACTATTCTGTAGTTGTTACCATCTTAGTGAACAAAAATCCAGAGAACCTGCCAGATCACAACAACTGCATAAAATCTGTGTCACTTTTGTATTTCTAAACAATGAACAGTTGACCAGATGAGAATTCTAAACCACTGCTTTCAATTCATGCTGTTTGGCATGTAGTGCTTAGTCCAAGTACACACATGTACACAAAACTGTTTTTTTTTTTTTTCAACTAACAATAGACAGTTCATAGTCCTCTTAGACAAGATTAAACTGATCAAATACTGAGGAAATGGTTTTACAAGCAGCACCTCAAAAATGAACTTGGCGAAGTCAACAAATCTTTTCACAACCAGAGTATATTTTACTGACTGCACATGAATAGCCCAAAGAGTATGGTTGTTTTTCTTTGATTTTTGCCTCAGCTTGTTGTAATTCCATGTAACATATTGGTTTGCTCATGCAACAGATGGAAGAACTTTATCAATTCAGGCTCAATGGCTTAAAAATCAGGCCTAGTGGTTCTCATTAGCCAAAGGGTGTTCTAATTTTGAACAGAATTTTGTTTTCTGGTAAAAAAAAGACTGCAATTAAACTGCAAGACTGGCAAAGATTGAATATTGTATGGTCCGTCAAGAATACAAAGATCAAGCATGTGCACAAAATCAATGTTGAGAGTAACAGTATCAGTACATGTCTCCAACTAGGAATGTAGAATGTATAACACTCTCAATATCTAGACAAGAATCTTGTTCCATCATGGCAACTGAAACTTTCCCACTGGTTTGTTTACAGACAATGAAAGACTTTTCCCTGTGTAAACACCAATTGAAACTTGTGATCACGGTGGTAGATTTTTTTGGGATCTCAAATGAGAGTTTCATGAAAATAGTTCCTTCTCTAACTCAGCATTAGAAATATCTGTTAACAGGAAATGACATCTGTAGCTCTTAATAATATAAGGCATCGAGAGTGCAACGACACAAATATTCCGAGTCGAAACCTTGAATGCTCAATCTGATACAATAACACGAGACAAATCATTAGATTTACACGTTTCAAGCTATAATCTTGCCGAGGAACGTTCCAAAAGAAGTCAACTCTTCATAAGCTTGTTTCCATGGCTTGTTCAAGTCGATCATAACCGAGGACCAAAGGCGAACTGTGAACGATCGTCTGAATCGTGCTAGCTTCACCAGATGTTCCCCGAATAGGAACGCTAAGATAAAAGGCAAACGAAATACGGAAATACGACGATCGAAGACTTTGCCATGACAAATATGATCAGAAACTTTAAGGACACACCTAACTTAAAGAGGAGGAACGCACCACAAGCCCCACCATACATCGGTAGCCATAGATGCCGACGTTTATCTTCGCAAAGAAAAACTTTCTTCCTAGCGACCTAGCAAACTGTCTAGTTACTCATCTTTGGAGAGAATTGTTCTAGGATTACTGATACGAGGAATACTACTCAAAAAGCGAACTGAAAAGCGCCAAAACTTTATCACAGCAACTTAAAGCTTCCGTTTCTGACCCAGACCACGAAACACAAAGAGAACAGGCTTTCAATTTCGAGTCTTGGAACCATGAATAAAATCAGAAAACCGCAGTTCATTCACTGTTTACGCGAAAACATTAGATATTCTGCACCGCTCTTAGGTGAATTGTGGCAGGAACTACTCTAACGAAAGAAGGATGTCGCCAAAAGTATGGCTCTGTAAAACGAACTCTACAACCACGAAGATAGGAAGATAGTAGTACTTTGATGTAGGTCACTTTAAGATAAAAGAACACATTTTCAAACTGTTCATAATTCGTTCCGTATGAAAGTAAGTCACAATACAGAAGATTTCCCTGGCACTATTTTTGAGACTTTTTTTTTTTTTAGATATTTTCAATGATCTCGCTACTGCGAATCTCAGTTATGACGATGCTAACCAGCAATGGCCGAACAAGAGAACTCGATCGCAAAATTCAACTAGCTCAACTAATCCCGCAGTCGAATAGGTCCAAGATAGTGCGATTGCGACTTCCAAACACAACGATTTATTCTTTCGGGGTCATATTTTCCTTTCTTGGAAGCGATCTTTGCCATAATGAATACAATATTCTTCGAGAATATTGAAATGCTCCCTTACAACATCTGCTGAACACTATAAACACAAATAGCGAAAAAAATTGCCTCCCACATCTCTGCTTCTGAACATAAAATAAAGGGCTGAAAGACGACAAGATAAGTTATATTGCGGTAAAAAAAATCGTTGTTTCGCAACAAAATACCGGTTGTATTTTACATTATTGTGCGACAATGTTGAAAATCCTGTCAGAGATCGCGTGGCACTCCGCCGCGATAAACTAATGGCGACCTCCACCAAACGACAAGCGAATTTCGCGATCACCAACAACAAAACGGCATTGATGGGGCGCATCCGACTTCAGATAAGGGCAAAACCGATCTAAAACTCGCATGAACTCTTTCTGTTGGTTTAGATCGGCGATGTACAGCTTTTTACAGCGTAAATACCACCGTTTTTCGAAAGCGATCATGTCATCCTTTCGTTCGGTGGTTCTCTCTCCCACTCGTCGGTGGGTTGGTTGTTATGGAGTAATAATACAAATACTCACTCTGATCTGGGCTTTGAGTACTTCTGCTTCTTGCCTAAGACTTTCGAGGTCGCCAGCGCCATGGCCCTGGCTTTGCTGCATTCTGAATTGGGTTTTGGTCGAAACTTGCGCCGCCGAAAGTTACAAGGCAAATGGCCACAGTCGAAGGCAAACGCCTGTCGCCTCTTTCAGTCCTTCCAAACGCGGCTAATACAACAATACAACAGCCCCAGGAAACCGCATGAACTGCTTAACCCGTATGCACAACTCTCTTTCTTCGCAAACTTCTTTATAACATGTAGGAGAAGCGCTCGCTACAATCGTTGGGAGTGGTTCCCTTTCGGCGGATTGCAAACGAAGGCGGCGACCCTGAAAAGCTGCTGCGTCCCTCCCATATATAAAGCGCGACCGCGTTGAGTCATGGACAACTAGAATCCCATTATTCAAATTTCTTTTCTTTCTACTTGTCTTTCGATTTTCAGTAAAAGAAACTGGGAAAATACCCACCCCAAATAAAAAAGAGGGAGTGACGGGCTCCTGGCCTGAACGATTTTAGTCACACAGTTTGAAACATGTTCAAAATTCTATATGTTTTCTTGTTTTTTAATCTCAATTCTATTTTTCTCCTTGTCTTAAATATCAATCTGTCGTTTATTGTTCCAGTTCTTTTTTTATCTTTTTTTATTTTTTTTTTAATTTATTTACCGTATTAGATCTACAAATGATCCGGCGCCATTAATCAGTTTTTCGCTGTGGCTTTGTCTTTTGCTGAGTCTAAAACTATTAATGCCGGGAAAATTATTAGTAGCGCGAGGAGAAAAGTGAGAGACTTGCAAATAAAGCGTGATGCAGGCTTTCTGAGTATAACAACAGTTAACGTGGGACTTCGAAACAAACGTACAGATCAGCTTCGTCCCCATCCGTGCTTCTTTCAAATGGCGAAGGATCTTTTTACACAAGGACTGCTAGCTTTCCTTGTTCAATCAAGCAAGTGGTGAAAAAGAAGGGATTAAGCGAAAGGTGCCACTAGCTAGACTATTCAAAATACCGTCCACTGCCAGATGCTATTTTTCACACTGATGCCCGGAGGAAATGAAAGTTTGTACCAAATTCTTTGATCATGTTGTCGAGTAAACCGATGTTAATAAACGAAGCAGAAAATGGTCCGTGTGGAAAAAACGTTATCATAGGTTGTGGTTTATCCATATATAACTAACCGATGATCAAGGATATCAATTGGTAATCAATGAGTAATCAATGAGTAATCGATGAGTAATCAGTTGATTAGTCATTGATTATTGGCCGATGATCAATGGGTAATCGATGAGTAATCGAAGCCCAAAATTTTGTGGCCTATCGATTGCTCATCGATGTAATTGATTTCTCATCGATGACCCATCGATTACTCACATTTTCTCTTGTCCTCGACACACAGACACTGCATTCTTTCCCATTGTTTCCCGTATTTTTAATTGGACCAATCAACACCTTGGTTTTTGTATATGCTGCTCCAATCACAGCGTAGCCTGCCGCATTGATGTTTTCTTTCCTGGGAAATCTCTGAGGTGCCTTTGATTGCATATTTGGCACGGACATCTGCAAGTGGGATTATGATTGCTTTTTTAAGCAGCCGCGAAGACAGCGATTTCTACGTGACGGATGAGACTTGTCGCTTAGCAATGATAGCAGATAGCCACAGGCTTTCTAATTAATATTTCTCCACTTGTCAAAATGAAATCGTCGAGAAGGCCCTGGGGACGAGGTTGAAGATAAGAAGGGGCTTTTCTTCTATCATTCGACTCTTAAACGGCTGTGCTCGAAGGTGTGCTGTGCGATGTTGAACTGAAATTTGAAAGTTTTTTATTTCTTCAGCTCGAAGGTGGCCGAGATATTTTTTAACGATTGAGTAGGAGTTTTGACAAGTGGTATGTGGTGTGTCAATTTTTCAAAATGACTTGGACGGGAGGGTGGGCGACAGTTGAAAGGAAAAATCCAGCTGGTACAGTTTTTTCTTTATTTTCTTTGTTTTTTTTATTTTATGTACCTTATTTATTCTGCCTGCTCGAAACAATTACAAGTTGTGGTGACATAATACGTACACTTTCTTCCACGTACTAGAAGTACCAGCAGTAAACTAGTCTCCGTTTGTCCCTGGTAAAACTGACAACACAGGAAAATAGAGCTATTTTGTTATGGTTAATTTTATTTTACCTTTAAAGCTTTATAGCTGAGGTTGATAAGTTTTGTTTATTATATCTCTCAGTTATTACGCGCGCTGTGATTGGTCACAGGTTTTGGTGCCAAAATGTTTTGTGGTTCATCACCAAGTGTTCTTAACTTTTATAACAAGTAAAAGTTTAAAACTTTCTTTCACTTAAAACGAAAATGCTGCCGGTGTACATTAGGGGTTTTTAGGGGTTCGTTGCGCGTTCCTCCCACATGGGAACGGCTGATTCGAACGTCGACTGCGAACCAATCAGAGGTCGTTTTCCAACTTTGGGTAAACTCGTGTTTGTTCTCAAAAAAGTTACCCGCGACAAGATGGCGGATGTAATTTCGCAGTATGTTATTGGCTGTACTTGTCACAATGCGTCAATGCTGATTGGACTTTTTTAGACAAAGGCAATTTGCCAACGAACAAAAGTGGCTGTTCGAATCAGCAGACGTTTGTAGGAGAGGAACGCTTGACGAACCTCTAAGATCTGTAAAACATGCAGATCCTACGTACACCGGCAGGGGGCCCACCGGCAGCATTTTTGTTTGTGGAGTCTTGCATCATTACATTTAGCGTTTTTTCTGGGGGAGGGGTACGTAGGTATTTTAGATCCGATGTCCTGCTCATTTAATGTACTTCCTGCGGGGCTGTTTTTGTCTGTCCGCAGTCTCTTAATACTGACAATATTCTGGATCAGTTTTCCTATTGTCCGTTGTCAGGCGTTTTGCATGTGACATTCGCCAATCCGGAAATATTTGGATTTGAGTTTCATCTGAGGTCATCACCATGTGAACATTAGTAGACGATCGGTCAACCAGCCGGTTGCTTTACTTCTTGCTGCAACTACACGGCGCTGGCAAGACCCAACCCCCAGGCCAAGGTCGAAACAGCTGTCCACGTTTGCAATTCTTGACTATCAGTCTGGACTCTATCATGTCGTTATCCGTTAATCTTTCTTCGTAATGAGTAATCAGCATTGCTTCATCGTTATGTAACGACTTACGACGATTTCAAATTGACTTGACGTGCATCAAGAATTTGAAGCCGTAACGCATGAATAGAAATCGTCCCCGAGCGCTTCACTGAGACGGAACACACAAGAGACCTTACTTACCTAATCTTCTCGGTCCGTACTGTAAGTTACGGATCCTCGTTTTTTTCCCCGTCGATTTTTGGCCCGGGCATTTTTTTGGCCTCCCGCATTAAACTGTCGCTTCGCGCTTCGGCCAAAAATCCAAGTGAAAACGAAAAACTTGGTACGTATCGAACCGAGAAGACGAAGTTAGTAAGAGGTTTATTTGACTGGAAATCGAAATATGCCCAAGGGTGGGAGGGGACGTACGATGTACCTGCGGGAGGTTGGCGTGCCGCGTCTTCACTCAGCAAAAAGGCGCGAAATTTTGCCGCCAAAACGTACGCTTTGCGTCTTTCTTTTTGGTCCCACGAAAATAACGGGCGAAGGAAAAACTACTGGTCACAACGACGTCGGTCGTCAACTCAAAAAAATTCCTACAGTAGATTAAGATTGTTAATATTAATCTTGAAGATGCAGACCGCCGATTTAAATTCTCCAGTCATTCCCCAACGCCTACTTCCCCAGCATCAGCAGTGTTCACCAGTGATTGATCAGCTCATTCAAAAAGCAGGTAGATCATTTTGTTGGAAGTTCTCGCTTCCCAACCTGAAGTGACGCCCTAAAACTTACTCTGAGAGGTGAAAGTTAAATTCGGTAATTCTGTACTTTGACATCACATTTTCACTACCACATTTTCCTTTCATGTCTTTCAAAGTAAGCTTAGTTTTAAATACCTCAAGCATTCACAAAATGAAAACTGTGTTTTCAGGGAATTAAAGATTATCTGAGATAATCTTATGGTAGACAATCCGCATTTCTCACGTCCAAATTTCTTAGGTTACAGTTTCAGAGGTTTACAATGAAGTTTAATATAACAATGATTCAAGGTAAGCTTAATTATAAAACCTTATGAAATGGGACAAAAATTTTAATAGTTTAGTAAGCTTAAATTTGTTTTGAATTCTTCCTTAAAACAGAATTTGAAAATTCAGAACAAGTGAGACTAATCGAGACAGAAAAACAACGATATGCAGGTTAGTATAACTAGTTAACAATTATTCACCGAAGTGGAGGTGAATAGTGGTGGATATTTACCAAGCTGCGAAGCGGCGAGGTAAATATCCA
>OMLO01000961.1_pt1:0-20000 | contig 21020 bp, 16 predicted proteins | sample 1674811 | NCBI WGS metagenome assembly OMLO01 (sample SAMN06265003, study PRJEB25207) | coral metagenome | isolation source: Coral host | place: Mexico:La Bocana,Puerto Morelos, Mexico | collected 2008-11-13 | reverse complement strand
CCATACACCCCCTGGGAATACCCTGTGACTTCCCATTTTCTCGGCCGTTTCATTTTCCATTTATCCAGTTCTTCTTCGTTTGCGTAATTAATACCAGTTTTGACTATTCTCCAGTGGCTACAAAGCACAAACAACTTTTATACAATTCATGAGGCTTAACAGAGTGGCAAAAAACAGGAAACGGCCTTAAAAAAGATTATAGGGTTAATCATTAAGTATGACTGAACTCAAGCGTCAACGTTCGCGCCCGAAACGAACGGTTATTTATATGATATCAATTCGCTTGTGACATCACATAATTCGAAGCAGAATCAATTCTGCCTTGCAGAACGGTTTTCAAGCAGCTGACAGGGTGGAAAACAAGTCTAAAAGTCAAAGAACTGCGCCCGATCAACAACGGTAAAGAAAACAACAACACATGTGAGCCGTCGCAACAGCCCTTTGCACGGTTATTCTTCTAATTTGCATTACAATGTAATCCAACGTGTGTGCGAGGCAATTTCGGGTAAAACTACAAAATAGCCCGAAATGGCGTGCACTTCCCCAAACGAAGTAAAGGAGCGACGGACAACGTCGTCCGGGACCTCGGCAGGACAGTTGCGCAGATGGATCATGCGACCTCTGGCTTCGGTACTCACCACATGGAGAGGGTTACCACGAAACTGGATCCCAGACGAGACGACGCGATCACAATCAAGACGAGTCTTGAAAGTGATAAGGAGTACTCCATTCTGTAGGAACTGAACAATACACAAAGCGTCCTGATCCAGAGACCAGTAACTGGCGATCTTACAGATCTTACCAAAAATTGCCGAGAGGAAAAGAAAACCACTGCGGCCATACAAGTCTGCGTCAAGTAACTTTTTTTTATGTTTAAGGCGAATGGCCGGGCCCCCATTAGGGTGAGTGCAATGCCCGCCAGACAACAGTCTAATCCGTCACACAACAACGGTCCGCCAAAAACAGGGGTGCACCAGCACGTCAAAACTCACCAGGGAATTGAACCCTGCCCTTACAAACATTGAAACGAGCAAACAAACAACCAAGCTACGAACAAGAAAAAAAAACTGTGAGACAACAGGACTAACTAATGCTCCAGTGCAACGGCGAAAGGCCACCTAAGCAAAGGTACCTGTCAACAGACTAATCCTACAAAAGTAGGTTCGCCACCAAGATGCAACTAAAACAAACCAAACACAACAACAACGAACCAAACCAAGACAGTTCAAAAACCACAAGCCACTGGCAAAATTGCAACAACAAGGCCAAAGACAGTAGAAAGCAGAACAGGAACAGCCAAACAAACTGGGCGAGACACAAGAACAGCGCTAACAAAACTGGGCAAACAGCGAACAGGCGAGGTGGAACCAGGATTTACAGGATAGGGCGAGGCAACACTAACCAAACCGTGCGGATGACAAACGGGCAAAGCAGAACCAAAGCTAACTGGACTGGACGGGGCAGCACTACCCAAACCAGGCGAATGACGAACAGGTAAAGCAGGAACAGAAGACGAACTAGACGAAGCAGCACTAACCAAACCGGGCAGACAGCGAACTGAGCAAATTGGACTAGACAAGGCAGTACTAACCAAGCTGGGCGAGCGGGAAACAGACGAAGCAGAAACATAGCTAACGGACGGGGCAGCAGTAACCAAACTGGGCAAACAGCGAACTGAGCGAAATGGACTAGACAAGGCATCACTAACCAAGCTGGGCGAAAGGGAAGCAGACGAGGCGGAAACATAGCCAACTGGACCAGGAGGGGCAGCATTAACCAAACTAGGCTGACAGCGAACAGGCGAAGCGGAAACAGAACAAACTGGACTGGACAACGTAGAACTGACCAAACTGGGCGAAAGGCGAACTGGCGAAGCAGAAGTAACTGAAGGAACTGGAGGACTGGGCGAAGCAGCCACAGAACCAACTGCTGACACGGAACTTGGCAGAAAACAAGGCGAGGATGAAGAGTCAACGAAATCCAGGCACGGACGTGACAAATAACTGCAACGCGGGAAACAACCAGGTTCACAGACAGGCTTAGGCACGGACAACATGGAAAAGTCATCAATAGACGCAAGACCACTTGTAGTAGCAGCAACAGTACAAGACGGACGGCTATACACAGCAGACGAGGCAGCAGGAGCAACACTTTTAGACGACGGACAATACAGCAAAGAAGCAGCATAACTGGGCAAAAAAGGCGACCGAGACGACACCACTGAGGACTTGGCTTTAACCATCTGACGAACATCATATAACTGACAGGACATACAAAGGCACGCAGGAACAGAATCGTAACATAACGGTTTTTTCTCCATCTCAACTCGAACTCCCTACTAAATACAAAAAACCCCACCACCTTCAGCAGGACTTCCTTGCACAAAGTGCGTAGAGGCCTGTCCCACGTCAGGTTTCTTTCAAAAACCTGGGCGGGGACCTTCAAAGGGCAAAACTCCATACCTTTATATCCTTGTGGTACTGCTTTTGACGGCGCGCTGGACCTCCAGCCACACTTCTAGGCTGCCCCGAAGTAGCTTCCCTCTTCACTCTGTATGCCTGTTGAGAGAGACAGAGGGAGAGAAAGAGAGACGCTCAGCAAGCTTTGTTGGATTTCTTTCTTTGATTGAATGAAGGGTTTTTTCCCTGAGGGGAAGAAGGCCGAACTCGGAGGTAGTGCTATACCGAGGCAACCCGTGCCTGGGACGAGGCAAGCCTCTCTCGAGTTTTCCACAGCCCAGTTCCAAAAATCAGTTTAATATATGAGCTGCTCAATGAGCAGCGTAAGTAAGGAAACTTCATATCTAGCTTTTTTGAATATTCTTATTTTTCATTGCTTTCATCAGAATTACTCTACGTCGGTGACAAACTCATTTCATCCTAGACAAGGGAAATTACTACAGAAGCTTTTAATTCCAAATTAGCGGAGCAGCGATTCATAACAGTATTCGGCAATTTAAACTTTTTTCTTTAACTTACGTTTGAACAAAATCATTAGTATTCGCATCACGCACACCCGCCGCCTTGCTCTCCGGTCCTGTGATCAGTTGTTTGATAACATGGGTGTTCACATTGAAAACTGACAGTCATACAAGTATTTGATCAAAGCAAATATAATACTTATCACTTTATCCCATATTCATTCAGCCAAATTTCAAGTATTTTCTCCAAATTTCTTTTATCGGTTTAGTAATAACAACAGAAAACGTTGGCTAATCGACAAGAGCTAATTGGACCATAACACATTTTTGTCTTGTGAACACGAGTAATAGCTTTGGAAGAGATCGCACCCGCTCGCTCTATCGCTTGATCGTTACGTTGATCGTTCCCGTATAGGGGGATCGGTAGCAAGGAAACGATATGGCGGCGTTCGCGGTCAAGAAGTACGGATGTAAGGATCGGATTACATGGTGAATTTCCCTGGTTGAAATTTCACCTCGGCTAGTGGTCTGACGAATTTGCGGCTTACTCGGGCTAATACGTTCTCCATGTAATCCCTAATTTGATTCCACGTGGATTCGTTTCAGAAGCCCGGCAGAAATTCGCCATATAATCAGGCCCTAATCCATAATGATCTCACACGTGGTGAAAACAATATTTTCTTGTAACAAAGCTACGAGCGGTCGAGTCAGCTAGAAAGACAGACGGACAGACAGGGAGACAGACAAGCAGTCAGCCAGCCAGTTCGTCAGTCAGTCAGTGATGTCTTCAGCGACTTCAAACACGATGAACTGATCTGTCGCGTTTGGAGTCGAACAATGCAAGTGACCCTACCTGTTCCAGCCAGTCTCTAAAGCTGTGTTCACATTAATTTAAACGCGAAACATGTTTAGAGTAAGCATGTTTCGTTGGAATATGTTTCATCTAAATATGTTTGTGAATGAATTGTTCACACCACATGTCAGTTTCAAACACGTTTCATACCTGGTTTTAATTTATGTTGTTTTATTATACAGAAATTTCTCAAACGTCAGCTGCAGAATGGAGCTTGAAATTACTGTCGCAGTTGCGTTCATTCTTTGCGGGTTTAGTCTAAATCTTTTGCTTTTTTGTACTTTTGTTCCAGGTTGTGAATTTTGGTTTTGCATTGCGATGCTGTACGCTTGTAATCGTTGTTATTGAGCTTTGCGGCGATGTTATCCCATATATTGTGCTTTCTTACCATCGCTGATAGCCGACTTTGTATTTCTTCATCGGCCCATATTTCAACGAGAAAAATGGCCTCATAATAGCCCCAATTTGGGGTCTTTTGGCCGCTCGCCTCTTCTCCGCATCCATCCGCCATTTTGAACGTGTTTCATCGGATCATGATTCAAACTATCTCGTGAGGTTGTTTCAATCACGATCAGAATTATCACGTTTCGATCATGATTCCCACAGTGCATTATCTGATGTGAGCACTTTTCAGAGCGAAACATGTTTCATTCGTGATCAGCAGACTTGTCATGTTTCGGTCTAGTGAGAACACAACTTCAGTTAGTGAAGAAGATCGTAAAGGCGACGAGCAGGGTCTGGGAAAGAGCGCTTTTTCGATCGGCCCCAGGGCCTGAGAAAGGCCAACGGGGGTCTAAACGTTAAAATATAATATGGTATGCAGCAAAGGTCTAACAGCTTTGAAACAAAGCGTTCCTAAAAATGCGCGCGCTGCACGACGGTTGCAAGGAAGACGATTTTTAGTATTTTTATTCAACGAATGTTTTAAATTTCCATATTGTCTTGTTTCTTTCATGATCAGATTACGTTTATGGCTCTAACCCTCGGACGTACAAGCTGACTCATACCCTGACCGTGGTGCACATATAAGGTCGTTGTATATTGTACAACCTTTTAGAATTATAAGAAAAAAAATAACCACTCTTATCATCATCACACCTTCATACAATAAAGTACCTTACGATACTATTTATTAGTTTCTTTAAAATGGGCAGGGTGTTCCAGAAATAATTACATCAATAAACAATTCGCGAAATTTCATTAAAATTACAACAAAGTATTAATGCTAGTAAAACAAGAAGGCAATATGACAAGGTTGATAGTCCAATTAGTCATCAAGATTACAATTTTCTAGATTGTGATTGGTTTAAAACGCTCCTATTTCCACTAATTCACCATACTCTTTTATTCGTGAATATTGTAGCGTAGTAGATTTAAATTCGATTACGAAGTATTGCGAAGCATTTTGTGCCAGTCATCCAGTTCGACTGTTTTCCGTTTTCAGAATTTTTTTTAAACATAAACTACGAGAACGTTTTAACTCTCGGAAGCACAAGCTAACTCACACGTCCACAGTGATACAGGAAGACGGGAATTGATGGAACCGTCCACTCTGGATTTTCGTTCTTTTAACCCTTTCAATCCTAAACCCGACTTTTGGAGTAGTGGTCATTCAACTACTTTTGACGTCATCAATTTGCACGTCAGTCAACTTTTCAGATAAGCAACTGACAAAGCGAGGATAGATCTTTCCAAAGGACTGTGCATTTTGTATATCGACTGCATTCGAAAAAAACACGCTCCATTTTTGGTGCAAAATCGGTGCATGAACAGGCCAACACACCTGGAACTGATCAACGTCCCCTTTCCAGGGCTTACCGATGATTTTGTCCAAACTTTTCTTGCCAGAAGGACGGATGTGGAGAGTAAAAAGGAACGAGGAATAGAAAGCAGGAAAAAAAAGAAGGAAAGCTTGGAGCAAGAGGAAATTTGGAACGGTTTTAGCAAAAAAAAAAAAAATTGGCTTATGAGCATGCACCAAAGTGAAATTTTGTACATTGTTACACGCTTTAATAGCAAATTTTCGCCAAAACTAGCATCGTAACACAAAACATTTGGTTAAACGGTTAAAATTACGCGTTTTCTTGGGAAAATTTAGCAGTGAAAGGGTTAAGGCACAGCGACACAAAATGTACATGGATTCGATAGCCCTGAGCTTTCTCTTCGAGTGCCTGGAGAAGGATGCAATGAAGATCAAAGGCACGAAGAAGTCATTAAGACAGCCGGTTACCCGGATGATGATTATTGTTGTGGTTTTTTTTGGCTTATGTTGGTTTCCATTTTACATATTCGTTGGTTTAGTTGTTTGCTGTTTTTTGAGACATCGATTTTTCAGGCTTGGAAGCCGTGTACTCCTTTGAATAGCTGTGCATTTTTTTTGAGGTAACTCTCCACTGTACCGTTTCATAGTGTTTAAGTCATAAATCAAGGGTGTATTTTTCTGTTGCATAGCAACAAACCTGACCTACTTTTTACCGTCAGTTGCCTCCATCTTAAAAAATAAGCCGGTGACCCCATATTTTTTTTACAAAATCTTGTTATCCGCCATAAAAAAAAAAAAAACACAGGGAAAATCATTAAAATAGTGAATTGCGAACTGTGTTTTTATTCGGTGTTGTCGTTAGCAGGATAATAGATGGAAGAAGAGAACCATAAATACCCGAATGAGAGAGTGGCCCAGTAAAAAAGAACGACGAAAATCTGAAGATTAAGTTGAAAATGTAAATTGGCCACCGCAACGAGTTGAAAAGCTGCCGTTTCGAGCGTTAGCCCTTCGTCAGAGCGAAATGACGAAGGGCTAACGATATACAATATATATTTCGCTCTGACGAAGGGCTAACGCTCGAAACGTCAGCTTTTCAACTCGTTACGGTGGCCAATTTACATTTTCAACTTAGTTGATATAACCAAATTACCTTGTTACGCCCACCGACGCCGCACCAAAGTTTCTTTAGAAACTTTCATCCTTAAAAAACCTGAAGAGTTTAGATTGATATCTAGCGCGATCGCCATGATCGCAGTAACAACATAACAATTTTTGTTCACGATCCCGTACAGCGGTTTAAAATTAAAGAATGTTTTTTTTCCTTTGAAATTTGCCTGAAGGATGGATGTTTTTGAAGGTAAAAATAAGTGATATCTCAATCAGCTCACTAGACTTGGGGGAAACAAAGTTTACGAAGTAGGACTCGCGGCCATGTTTGTTGTCAAGTTTTGCAAACTTTAAACCTCGCTCGCTGTCTCTCGAACCCTCGGGTGATATGGATCGAGTAATGCATGGCCTTGAAGGGCAGAGAAGTTTCTGTTATGAGCCACTAGATTTTCATTTCTTTGTCAGGTTTCCCAATAAGCAGCCATTATTTCCATGATGTTAAAAAAAACTTGTATCTTTGTAGTGGCTGAATAGAATTAAGTCTATGAAGCTTCAAGAAACCACAATTTTGTATTCAATAACTATCGATTCCTTTTTGTCTCAAATGAAATTTCCAAGTTTCTTTTGGTTTAGCGCATCAAATCAGTCTATATTTATATATTTTTTCTTTTAATCACACCTTGAAAGTTGAAAGCAAATTTTCAGCCCTCACACAGGTTGGATTCTTAATAAGCGTTCATCACTAAACAGTGCAGTGGTCATTTGTCGTATAACAACATTTAATCAATATAGATCTAAATGGACGTTTTAATTGGATCTTGCTTATTCCCTAAAACTGTTGATTGCCGGGTATCTTGTTTCTGAAGAAGATCCGAGACTGGTTTTTGACGGCTGTTTATGTAAATTATGACTCTATCGAGTTCTTGTGCTGAACTAATTTCCCGCAAGCTAGCTAGCGTCATTGAAATAGTTTTAAATACCACTGGATAGGTGTGTGTTCTCACAGGTTGTGACGGCTGTTGCTCCTGTTCTGAGAGAGCTGTCAGCATGAAATCTCCACATGTTACTGCGGTCGTGTAGGGAATCATAATTGCTCTGAGAGTCACATGAAGGTAAGTCCACCAATATGCTTCTGGCGTCTGTTCTCAAACCCTTCAAAATTGTGCACCAGAGGACAAATTTTGTTTCAACTTCTGTATAATAGCGATGTCATTTGAAGCCGAAAACCTGCCCTTCCATGTAACGTAGAGGTATGATTCCAAACAAAAACAAACACCAAATCTTTTTGCTACTTAAGATTCTATTACCTACATAATGTCTTTAAGACGTAATTGTGCAAACGTATATCTGGACGTATAGCCTTTTCTTTGACAAAGCTAAGAGGAAAATCCTCTTAATTCCCTTATCAGCCTATATTTTGGATTTTTGTAAAGATTCAGGTTATTCTTTCCTTACAATTACTTCCTTTTCTTCCTTTCCTTGCATGATTATCTTATGTATCTTTGTCGCTGATTAGTGCAAAGTCTATGAGGCTTCAAGGAACCACAATTTCTAATTTATTCAATAACTATCGTCAGTTGCTGTCTGTCTCAAGTTTTATTTTCAAGTTCCTTTCGCTTTAGTGCCTCGAATTCTCTTCAGGTTTCTCTTGAAAGCAAATTTTCTTCATCACTAGGGTCGGATTCTTAGCTGGCACACCTTGCACTGATACTTGTGGCATGTTGCTAGGTTTTTTTCTTGCCTTTTCGTCACCGCTTTAATGTATCATGTTTGCTAGACCTCGAAAATAAAAGACAATATCGCGACAGTACTGTACTGATCAGGCTATCGTTCAATACTATGTATAGTTTTTATGTAGCTAGCAATGTCTCCTCGGTCTGAGTGCATAGTTTACAATATGTGGCTTCTTATGTGGTCGCGAACTTCAGTAAAATCTGAGAGCAGGCCGAAGCGATTTCATTGATTATTCATTTTAACGCAGCGAGTTGCGGTCGTCTTTAAAAGAAAAAGCTTTAAGATGTAACCATGCTTGACAAAAATCTGAATGGACAATTTAGTGGTGCGTGGCCAGCTGTGGATGTGACACGTAAGATATCGAGAAATATACACCTGTTACGGTTTTTTCTGAAGAAAAGACGTTTCAGCTGACCTGTTTTTTGTTTTTGTTTTTTGTTTTTTGTTAAAAAGAAAAACCTTTCCGAAGATTATTGCATGGATGGGATCATAAGAGTGAAAATTTCAGTGATTTAAAATCAATTAATTTTCAGGCGCTAAAAGCAGTTTGATAAAATCTTCTCTGGCTTTGATAACACCACAAACGTCAAAATATTTCGCGGTGTGTGTAATTTAGTCTAAGGAATACAAATGGGACAATTTTCACCTATATCAAATTGCATTTTAAAATTCTGATAAATTTGATAGAATTTTCGTTTGTTGTTGGAAAGACCTGGTTACTGAATTAAAGAATGGTTCGTTTGCAGTGTCACGACATCAAAAATAAAAATCGTAACTATATTCAATAAATGAAAAAGATTGTTGTTTCATCGTGGTAAAGTGATAATAATTAAGTATTATCGTTTATCTCACGATGTAGTCACTACAGGATGCATATCGCGACATTTTAACTGCATACTGCTGGTCTTCATCAGGCGATGAGGTTGACTGGTTACTCGAAACCTTATAAAGCACTATGCTCTGCTGTGATTGGCTGGTTTTCAACAGCTGTGATTGGTGTATTTCGATCCTCGCTGTTTCGGTAAGTTGTTCTCTTAGCGGTCGGCTTTTTCGCAGCTCTCCTGTTGTTGTGTTTCTTCATCGTGGGCATCCACGCTTCTGGAATTTCTATTCCACTATCCTATGTGAATCTGCGCTCTGCGTGTGTACCAATGCGCATCACGATCAATAAACTTTACCTCATCCCAAAAGCGGATAGTGTCCGGTGCTGTGGGCGTACTCTGAAACGGCGAAGGTCTGGGTACGGGCGAGTCGGATGTCTCGGTCATGCTCGGTCATGCTCTTTTATCCTGTCTTCCAGTTTCGTCGATGTAAACTTTGCCCCATTCACAGGGAATTCTGTAAACAACGCGATCTTGTTTAGTCGGGTCGGCAGGTTCTTTTGGCCGTCCTAGGTGTGATCTTAACGTAATCGCGGTGGTTTATAACTCGGTCGTGGGCTCTGTGCTGGTGTTCCGCTTTCTGGTCTTGCTAATTTTCTTCAAGAAAGAAAGAGGATAACCATTAGGAACAAAAACAGATGACAGATGCTTTTTCCTATTTCTCCTTGCCTAGGCGCTCCAAAAGCTTCGTATGGAATGTTTTGTTCTTGCATATGGCGACTGCGCCCGCAGTACGAGCAGCAGTCATAACTTAGCTGACAGAGCATAGTACACTATTTTACCAGTCGGTTTAACATCAGTGCGCAACACTTTAGTGAAGAATGTTTCAACTCTAAACTGGAAGAGTTTAGCGGCAACAACAGAATAAGATTGATCATCCGACACCTCAATGTAAGACAGTGCATTAACTTGTTTATCAGTTAGATCATTGCCTTGTATTCTTGTTAATATCTGAAACAGTTTAGGCCATCTTAAATGAGCACAAGATAATGTCATAAACCATGTTGGAATGCGAAGCTGTTTTACCTTTGCAATTACTTCGTACACTAATTTTTTCCAGTATGGTGGTGGTGTTCCTGGTATTTGCCTCTGAAATAAGTATGCTTGATCTTGGCACTGAAATAATATTTACTAACCTATGAGGATTGGGTCTTAATTGAGAAGCAGTGACTGATTGCCCATGACTTTCTTTAGAGCATTATTTATACTATCTGATACTTTATTTTGTTCGATTATAAATGATGGAAAAAGAGGTATTCAGGTTTTGTGGCAAACTTTCCACTGTAATGTCAGAGTTTAGCATTAAAGTATTTCACTGGTAAAATTGCAATTTTTCATTCTGTTGTGTATCCATATCTGCCTTAAGGAAACAATACTGAAAATGCTAGTTATTCACATTGTTTATCAAGCATAAATAGACAGGATGTTTGTTTCTCCTGGTGCTATGCTATAAACTTCATTTCCTGTTGAGTTCAATTGTAAAAACCATACTTTACATAACTGCAACTGTAAATTACAGTCATCAAGAGTATTGATCAAGCGCATGCGAAGAGCAAACCAAAATTCACGATCGCTTGTACAATAAGAATAGACAAAGATTCCCATAAGACTTCACCCTAAGTACATCAACACTTACAGGGATAGTGGAATAGAAATTCCAGAAGCATGAATGCCCACGATGAAGAAACACAACAACAGGAGAGCTGCGAAAAAGCGGACCGCTGAGACAAAAACTCATCAGAACAGCTAGAATCGAAATGCACCAATCACAGCTGTTGAAAACCAGCCAATCACAGCAGAGCGTAGTGCTTTATAAGGTTTCGCGTAACCAGTCGACCTCATCGCCTGATGAAGACTAGCAGTGTGCTATTTAGTCAAGAAGCTAGGATCTGAAAGATGATTGATATATATATGTAACCCCGCCAAAATTTAGATCAGTGCGGTTATTTATTCGCGCGTTATTCGGAAAAGCGTTCCACCCAAATTTATAGAGCTTTGTATGGAGACGCCATGTTGGTGCCTATCCAGATGGGCACCAACATGGCGGCCGTAAAGTAACACAAACAAGTGAGCGTTTCTATCGAAAAGAAAATTTATCTCTCTAGAGCTCCGACACATTGAAATTTATACTTTTTCTAGAGCAAGAACTGTTTAGTTAGCAAAAACTTGAGTGATAACTCATCTTTGACCTACTCGACAGCCTTATCTAGGTACCATTTATTTTAATATCACGGAACGCGCAAACTTTGGAAATTCAAATATGCGCTATTACATAATGAGGATCCTTATCGGGCTTAACATTACAAAACGCCAAGCTTCTAGAGGGTCTTACATCTGGTGAAAGTAAAACTACCGAATGATTGATGATTTTTTTTTTGTATTTTGGAAAATGGTGACGTCCCATGAAAAGTATCGTCAGATCTGAAAAAAATTACCACCAATATAATGAAACATGCACCGAACACCGCATGTAAGTACCTAATACACTAATTGAGGTAAAATGGTGCCGACCTCAACAAATTAAATGTGAAATTTTGAGTTTCAGTGACGCGCCTCGGGGAATAAAAAAAAACTATGTAAATAATTACGGCCATGCAACATTAGATGCACGTCCGTTCAACCTTTCAGAGTTTATAAGAAAAATACACGACTCCTATACTTTAAACCTTCTCACACAATTCAGTACCAAACTACAGTATCAAGTGGATTTTTCAGATGTAACATACATCAATATACAATTTACAAACAAACTCATTAACATTACAATAAGGCACCAAACCTAAGAAGACAAGAAGGCATTTGCAAAAATGACGACTGAATTTGATAGCACCAGTACATCTACAGGCTGTGTTTATAGTACGCTTAGCTACTGTCGGTGAACAGTTTTAAATGCTGTACCTCGCTGTCAAGCCCATTTGCTAATGAAAGCATTTTATTGGAGGATGTTGGTTGACTAAGCACTTTGCAAATGGCTTCATTTATGTTTGGCCAATGAAACTATGGAGCGCATTAAGTTAATTATGCACATACATATTAATCTTGGACGGAACTGATGTTTTGAACTGTAGAGGAGATGGCTGTCAATGAAACGCTTTTTTAGAGCGTTGAAATTAACTAGACACCTTTGAAGAGGTAAGGGAACTTATCCCATCTAAATATTTTAATTTTCTTATTTTTCATTGCTTCATTCAAACTAACTCTCGCTCCCATATACGAGAGAAATCACTCCAGAGGCTTTTTACTTTAAAATATTATTAGTTATTAGGACATTCGATGAACAGCCGTTTTTTAATAGTATTCGGCAATTTAAAATGTTCCCTTAAACTCGCACTTGAAAAAAAATCATTAGTATTCGCATCACGCAGATCAGCCACCTTGCGGTCCTTTCCACAAAACTTTGCATATTACTGGCGGTCATACCGACAAGAATCAACCTAAAGTAAGTATTTGATCAGAGCAAATAGTGATCACTTTATCCTATGTGCATTCAGCCAAATTTCACGTATTTTCTCCATTTTTTTTTTCATCGCTTTAGTTGTAACAACGAAAAGGTTGCCTAATCCACAAGATTTAATTGAGGCCATTATACGTTTTTAACGCGTGAGCAAGAACAATAGCATTTTGAAGGATCGCACTCGCTCGCTCTATCGCTCGAACGTTACGTTCGGTTGATCAGTTCCCATAAACATACGGATATGTTTGGTCTTGGGAGTGGGAAACGATATGGCGGCTTTTGCAACCGAAGAGTGCGGATCTGACCCATAATAATTATAATCTCAAACGTGGCGAAATCAATATTTTATTGTACACTAGAGTGTAGTAGAAGCCACGATTTAATTTCACAGTACAGCCCTACAGTTATATAGTCATTATTTATTGACTTATATAACGATAATGCAGTATTCTATAACTACTTGCAAGGAAAAATATTTCAAGAAAATTGCTAAATCGAATTTTTTGAAATATGTTACTCCAAAGAACCTCCTAGCTAATAGAGTTAATAATAATGCTTTGCCGATGTACATAAATGCCTTTTTTAATATTCAAATATGAATTTTTACGAATAAACTTAAAATAATAATGGCTTCTTGTTGTAGAACATAACAGAAGAATAATTTGGTGATTAGGAAATATACGGACTGTCAAGAAAGTACGAACATGGAAGAACCAACAAATGTCTCGGACAAAGAAGGTACGAATAGATAGAGACAGAAAAATCCTTGGCAGGGTGTAAAACTAAACTCGGCTTAGTCATTTAATGCCGGCCGATTTTGATGCAAAGTTTGTTTGGAATTAAAACTTTCTGTCATGTGCCAGACAAGTGGAAGAAAATCGTAATCTTTAGCCTCAGGTTACAGAATCTTTTTTTGTGCCTTTTAGTGCAACTCTCAAGGTTTTTGTTTAATGTTGCCAGTAGCGACAGTAGCGAATATGTATCAGTTTCTTCACTGTATCTATTCAAAAAGCTTTTAATCATCTCGTCTTTGCTACGATCGTTTTCCAAGTTGCTAACATTATCTAGTTGCTCTAAAGCACTTAGAATTGTTTTAAAAGTGCCTTAATATATAACTCTCCTCTCGAAAGATCATGGATGATTGTGCGATCGAGAAAAAACATTAAGACCCGTCTTTATGTTCACGTCCACGATTTCAAATGAAATAAAACAACTGCTATATTTTCCTTTTCTTTTTTTATCAGGAAATGCAACATCTACTGCACTTTCCACCACAGAGTCGGCATTATACGCAAGTCTGGCGGCAGTTTATATCTTCATCATCTTTGCTTCTATATTTGGCAACTCGGTCGTCATCCATGTTATCAGGACGAGGCACGTCCTGAAAAACGCAACAAACTATCTTATTCTCAACCAAGCATGCGCAGATTTGATTATAACATTTACTGTTATGCGAACAATGCTCAGCGACGAATTGTTTTACACGAAGTGGTTTGGGGGGAAATGGGGTCAGATAACATGCAAGTTATTAGTATGGGCGAAATTTCCAGCGCCATTTTGCTCCATTTGGAGCCTCACTGCCATAGCAGTCGATCGCTATTTTGCAGTGGTGCGTCCTCTGCATGTGTCCCCGATATCAAGTCATATAAAGTTGGTCATTTCATTGATTTGGTTATGGGCGTTCGCTTCAGCTGCAGGAATGGTCTCCATGGCAAAACTATGGCCCGTCGACGGTGGTCGATACTATTGTGTTATCGATTTTTCCCATGTTGAGCTAACCGCGGTCAACGTAACAAGCCTGGTAATCGAATTGCTGTTGAATTTTTCCGTGCCTGTTGTGGCCATGGCTGTGTTATATTCAATCGTGTGTTGTCGTTTATTTACCCGCGAAGTGCCTGGAGAAGGAGCCAATCAGGATCAAAGGCACGAAGAAGCCATCAAGACAGCCAAGAAAGTTACTCGGATGATGATTATTGTTGTGGTTTTGTTTGGCTTATGTTGGTTTCCATTTTACATATTTGTTGGTTTAGATAGTTTACATAAGATCGTTTTGCCTTATGCTGCAGTGAAATTTGTCGTTTGGTTAGCAAACGCCTTCAGTGCAATCAACCCTTATATATACTTGTCATTCAACAGCAGATTTCGAAAAGAGTTTTTGATCATCATGAGGAAATTTTCTAGGATTTGTAAATGTTGTTGATAAAGCGACTTACTGTGCGGCTGCTTCAGTGTTGAAACATGGCTCTTTAGGTCTGGTTCCATAATATGAGTTATACCATAGCAATGACATCATTATGTCCAAACTGCCCCTATCTTGGATTCACCATCTTGGAATTTCAGGACTTTTAAAAAGCGTCACCAAAATTGAATGAGAAGTAATCAAAATCATAAAAGACACTACGCTCGCCTAAAGATGTTGAATTTAAATGTTAGTATAGGTAATCATACGATTTCTAGGTCAAGTTGGAATTAATTAATTTGCACGAGTGAGTTTTTCAAAAAGCTGAAATTGCACGAGCCGCTTCGGTAGATGTGTAGTAAGTAATTTCACGCCAAATCGATAGTTGTCTTAAATTATTAAGCAAGATTCAAATCTTAACTGTGCTATACCTGTAAATTAGTCGTAGTGAGAAGAAAAAGCATCAACAGGGTTTATCTTAAAGTTATTGCTCATGAAAATTCCGGAATATCTAAAGCATAAATTATTGCAACCAGTGTATTTATACTAATCATATTGAAAACACCATCGAAGTTTATTTAAAATCAAGAATGGAACAGGCAAACATATTCAGATGCAATTAAAACTTCTACAGTAGGCCAACGGCAATAAAATACTTGCAAAAAACAACACAAAAATGCACCGCAAGGGGTAATGGAAGTATTGGAAATATGGTCAGGCCAGATGTAAAAGAGCTTTTCAATAATTTACGTTTAATTTAATGCTTGTTATTCTTCTACCTTAATCTACCATACTATTCACTCCTTGAACAAAATTCCTTTATAGTGTAAACTAATAATAAAATTGAAATGAATGAAATCTTAACGAGAATACGCTCTTCTTCGCTCCATAACTTACAATTTCTCCTTTCATTGTGCAAAGCAAAACTGAAATGCAAAGGTATGAAATATGATTTGCAATTTAATTTTGATGGTTGGAACTGAAGTGTTTTTTCGTCATTCATTTAGGCCTACTTGCTAACTTAAAAGCAGGGGAAAAAAGAAAGAAATACGAGAAACAGGATTGATATAATGAAAGTCCATATATATTTTACAGGTTTTTACATGTTCTTCAAATATTCATTGTCGAGAAAGAAAATGTAAATAGCTATTTAAAGAACATTTCCATGCTGTATTAAAAGCTGTAATTTTTAGTATTGTACAAAAGCTCAGCATATAAATTGTAAATTACAAAGAATGTAAATCAAGATTTAAATATTGTAATTAAAGATTCGCCTTGCTATTACTTTGGAATTTGCTTCCTATCTTCCCTTTAAACACCATGTTTAGCATTTGATAAACCCGCTGAGCTGTCACCAATCTGAGAACGCTCATAATAGCCCTCCTTTTGTAAGTGTTAAACACATTGCTCATTTTTTCATCAACTATTAATTTCCTCAAGATGAACTGTTTACACTGGCTCAACTACAATTTTACACTGCCTTAATTGATAAAGAAAGATGAAATTATAGTCGATCCCCAGTTGTGGAGAATTCAGCAGTTCATAACTACTTAGCCCCTACTTTGCAAGTTAAAACAAAGTACTCATTTTTGAATCCACTGTCCATTTTATAACCTTATTATTCGCTAAACCAAGAGTTTACATTGCGTGACCTAGCCTATTTAATTCTAGCAATATTTCTATTCCTAACACAAATAGTCTCGTAGAAACTATCGAGGTTAATGCCGTATCTCAATACATGTCCTCGTGGATTTGTAATCGAAACTGAACAATTGTAGCTTAAGTATGACTGACTAACGGTTACTCTCAATTTCACTTCTTTGGCGACACCAGAACTTTCGCTCACAGATTACTTGCGATGAGAGAGGAAAAAAGTAAGCATAATTTCCGTGAGTTTTTCTAGCAAATTTAGTTTCAGCTTTATATTGAGACCCAATCGGAATAGAAACTCTTTGATGTAGCTACACTATAAATGAAGTTACGAACTTTCAACTGAGATAACGAAGGAACTCCCAAATTGACAGGATCATACGTCAACTAATTAAGACAACTGCAATATAAGTGTGACATGATGCCAAAACCTACATTTGCGAGTTGATTTTATTGGCAAACAATGGGCATGTTTTAACTTAATCTATCAGCTGTTTTATAAGTCTATCATTTAAATTGTCTTTTTGAACTCTTTAGGAATAATATTGTTTTCTTAACAATTTTTCGAATTCGTGTTGTTCTGGTTATAGATCAATTTTTTATGCGCATTCGGAAAAGGAATTTAGTTTTGAAACGAAATTTATAAGACACAATATTCGGCAGTGTCAGGTTGACCTTTAAGGTAAAGAACTGGGTCAACCCGATCGAAGTGCAATGAAAGGGCCTCGCCTTGAGACGAAGGCCTCCTTGATCACAGTACTTCCCGCGTCCTTCCTTTCAAGCCTATAGGCAGAAGAGGTCTCGCCTTCTTCCAGGGATAGACAAGGACAAGAGTAGAGCACAGTGGTCCGAGAAAGAAGAGGAAACAACATCACAGGAAGAAATAGAAGATATCCCCACAAAGGGTACACCACAAAGGTCAATTCTGGAGGCAATAGATCAATCCCACTAATTAAAATTGTGGTGGGACATTCATTTCGATGAAAGAGACATGCACGAGAACTGTTTTTGATCCGGTTGTCTTTATCGCTAGTTAGCTTGTGTTCTTGACAAGCTTAGTTTTTCCCCTTTTTAATGTCCGAACGCAAGAATAGTTCTTGTCCATTTGCATCTTCGAAGCAACCGAAGAAGCGAAAATCTGGAACCCACGAATTCAATGTGGAAAAAGCAAGATCTTTGGCTTTGAGCGACCGTGGGTCGTACTACAACCAAAACTAATGGTTATTCGAGGACACTATCATGCCAATGAAGCCGTAGAACAAACAGCAACAAGTACTAGTCGCACGAAAGTATTACTAGAGAACATCGACTTGCCAGGTTCGCTTGCTGGCCCTTTTGCTTGTTCCACTTCGATATTTCCCCTTTTTGGCTTCTCGAGGCATGCGTTTAATAAATGTCTTGAGAACGAAGAGGTCTTAAGTTGAGCAACATAATATCAATTCTGCTGACGAAATATTCCGCGTGAAAGAAATCTCGGCAGTTTACATACAAACCTTTCAAACCTCTAGTACTTTGTCCTTCGAACGATAATACTGCGACTGGTTTTCGCGCCAGAATTGTAGACGTCTGTTTATTTCAAGCTGTCATAAGCCATGGTTGTTGTAAACTGAACCGTGCCGACAGCTGTCAATGCGTCATCTAAGCTTATTACATGCGGGGATTTTTAACACCTAATCTATTTATAACTATTCTATAACTATTAAGCTTTCAGAAAATGTTAGGTTGATGGGGTTTTCATTCAAAGCGTCAGCATAAGAGCGCGATTTCCAAACACTGTCAATCCACCTCCCCAGAAGAAAGGTGGACACTGAAGGATCAATCTTGGGATGAAGACCAACCAAGAACTGATCACGTGCAGGGTTGCAATTAGGACAATAAATACAACAGATTCGAAAGGACTTGTCAAGATAAGAAAACTCACACTGAAGGAAACGACCATCAACATCACACCAAAAATTAACCAAAGGCAACGAAGGACGAAACAGAACAATGTTATCACAAGAATGGGACGAACCCGGAGAAAGAAGAAAACCAAAACCAGAGGACAAAAACCAAAATGAACAATCCTTAGAAGATACAGTGAGGGAGAGATCGCAACCACCGTACAAGACCATTTCGTTTGGATTGATCCCTTATGCCATTGCAGTTTAAAGATAGTGTGGACAGACCCACAACAAAAAGAGATGAAGTAGCCAATATATTCACCAAGCGTGGTGGGGGAGGCGCAGGGCGAAAGACACACAGTGATCTTGCCCAGCTCCTATAGGGACTTCTTAGCGGAGCTACTTTCTCTTCTAAAAGAGACTCGGGCAATTCGCCCGGGACACACTTGGATAGACTCTACTTTATAATCAGGGTAGCCATTGACAAAATAATCTACCAACCATTTTGCAACATCACTCGATAGGGTCCCAAATGGGAACTCCTTACACTCGATATCAATAGTCGGGACCACAAACGTAGTGCGAAAAGGAAGCGTGGATATACAATAATGAGGAAAAACAGGAAAATTTAAGCCCGGACGGGCGGGGTACCCAGCCCGGTAGGGGACCTGGCTTCGACAACCAACTGCTCAACAATTGAAGCTGGCAAGTCGATGAAAATATGGCGCCAAGAATCGCCAGAAAAAAAAAAGCAACAAAAAGCTCAGATAAATCTAGAGCAGAGACTACAAACGATATGGCGCCCAAAATCTCCTTGAGAAAAGCCAAAAAAATGCTTCTCAAGCAGTTTAACCTGGTGTACTTACCCACAAAGACAGGAGGGGGAGCCTTCAGCACACCAAATGGATAGATACGTTTTTATATTTAAGGTGGACAGCCGATCTCCCAAAAGGGCAGTGCAATGTGCTTAAATTATAACTAAAATTACAATGCCACTAATTTAATCTCAACAATATACTCAAATTATAACACATAATTACACTCTCATTTAGCCCTATATCAATCCTCTTTTAACACTAACTTAATTCCGGTAATATGCCCTATTAACATTTCTTCCTTAACTTACATCTCCTATTTAGTTTCATTATCACATAATTTCTCAATCTATTATTTTCCAACAAGTCACTTAATTATTGCCTGGAAATTTCGAAGGGGCAATATCCGGAGATAATGCCGGCCCATTACATCCCTTAGGCCCAGGGAAAATACCTTGCGGAACCAAGTCCCACTTGCGATACTCATTATTCCGTATATCCTCAAATGTAGCTCTATCCTTTAAAATTCTAAAGGTATATCGTCGAAAGTCAAAAATACCATAGATATGAAACTGTTTCTCATCAGAAGTCAGGTAAGTCTGATCGATAACGTGTGTGTCCTCAGAATGGCCAGACTTTAACAAGGATCGACGAAAATTCCCAGGGTAGTGTTTAATCCAAGGGCAAGGGCCTCTAGTTATTCACCGGGAAAGTTAAGGGGTAGTGTATCTTTTGAAGCTTCAGTTGTAGCAGCATGAA
>OMLO01000960.1_pt1 | contig 21035 bp, 9 predicted proteins | sample 1674811 | NCBI WGS metagenome assembly OMLO01 (sample SAMN06265003, study PRJEB25207) | coral metagenome | isolation source: Coral host | place: Mexico:La Bocana,Puerto Morelos, Mexico | collected 2008-11-13 | reverse complement strand
TTTTCCAATAAAAGGTATACGAAAGGGGTGCCTTTTCTGAAAAAATGGTATATAAAAGGGTAAGGGGTTGGACCTCGTGGCGGAGCCTCCCCGTATAAAACGTTTTTGAGTACCCCCCCTCCCCCCGGGTTCAGAATTTAGAGTAACCGCAAAAAGAAATTGTCTAGATAACTCAAAACCAGAAAGGAGAATTTGTTTCTTTACTAAGGACTCTGAAGAAAGCCTGAACGGAAGATTATATCACCAAATTCTTACAACAGTCTGGGAAAGAAAAAAGATCATGTCATTTCAAGAATGCCAAAGTAAATCATGTACCTCATTTTATTTTAGACAGCCCTGAAAAAACAGAAAACGAAAAAGATCATGAACTTCATCATTTCAAGAGTGCCAAAATAAATGTACGTCAGTTTATTGTGCATAGAATCAATTTGACAAACAAAGGAATCTTATTCATAAGTTTAAAAGCTAGAACACCATTACTTCTTTTGTCCTGATTTGCATGTGGAAGAACTTTCCAGGTTACGAACGTCGGTGTTATCATATGCTAAAACTGCGTTCAAATCACCGACTTTACATTTATATCAACTTACACTGAATTTTTTTTTCATGACATTTCGGATTTTCACCGTTGTGTGACTTTCCCTCTGGGTGATCGTATTTTCGTTATTTTCGTTATTTTGAAATGGATTTTCAATGTCCCATCTTGGATTGTAATTGTTTCACATAAAAGCCGTCTTGTCAAAACTAGCTGTAGCTTTTGCGTTGTCAAATTTTTAAAAAGTGAACGGGAGGAAAACATAATTACGTGAAAATTTCTGAAAAATCTGTTGTAATTGTCGTGCACTTACCTCTTAGAAAACTGTTGTTATTATTATTTGCTTGTTTGCGCAAGTATTGCATTTGAACTCTGAACAGTTTGAATATTTACATGTAAGTGTTTTTGTTTTTTGTATGTTTATGCAAATAGCGTAAAAAATTTGAAAGTTTCACAGGTTATTTAATTGATTTAAAGATTGGCGACCATTAACAACGCACAAAATAATCCTCGGGAATAAAATGCAAACATTACCCGTTTTACCAACATTTATGCTGTGAAATGCTTAGTACGATACTTTGCTAGATACCTTTTCGCCTGCAAACGTTGCAAAGGAACGTTAATTTTAGAGTGCTGTTTCGTTTTGCCTCTGCGTTTTAAGTTGTAGATTTTAGTCGAGCATACGCTGTATGTATATTTTGTTATTGGGGTTTCAGTACACGTTCCACTTGTTAATAGGACATTTTATTGATCTTTCTTTCAGGCTGCCTCCTCAGGTGAATTCAGTGTTATCAACATGGAGAAAGAGGCAAAGGAAAGCAAAGAATCAAAGAAATTCGTTCTATAGATAATTTCTTCAGCGGATCACGTTTTAAAAGTAAGGTTCATTTGCAAGACAAAGTTTATCTCGATTGAGTTTCTTGCGAACGATTGTTGACCCGGAGCCCGTATTAGTGAGCTCAAGCGTCTAAAGGAGACATTGGAATTATTGTCATATTGTCTCGCATCTTGCCAGTTTCGGAGGAAGCAGTGAATTTTATTAGCAGTTTGTATCTTTAAATTAAGGTAGAATATTAGCATTTTGTTTTCCAACCATAATTTTCAGCTCTTAAGTCTTCGTTATTAAACTAGTTGTCATTGAAACTGCTTTCGATTGTCTCTCACAAATTCACTGTAATCTAGGTTTTGAGGACGCTTTAAATTGATAAGGATGCGCTTTTAAAAGGGCCAAGCAAAAAAGAGTCGAATGGTGGAAACATTTTCCTCAGGGAAAAAAAAGTCTGCAATTTTTAATGGTGTCTGGTTTCGAGTCAAACATATACTAAGTCTTTTGACGGAAAAAATCTTGCATTGTGTAGGATTTTTCCCATCAGAAGTCACAGTATATTCTTGATTTCTGGCTAGACTCTGTTCAAAAGCGCAGAATTTTTTTTCTTCTTGGCAACCCTACATAGTCAAAAAATAGTAAAAGAGAGCCTACATTCTGACTAGTTACCAGGCCCTTTTTAAAGCGCACTTTTTTTATTTTGTTAACTTACTCAAATTGTTTGTAATTGAATAATTAAACAAACAATAAAAGTTGTATTGAAGACGCGTGTAGAAACTGACTTCTATTTGCTCTAGTACTTTTGTCTGTAATACTTTTAAAACAATGCTGAATAATGTACACAATAAAAACCATCAGTTGCTGTTTTCATTTCATTTTATTGTTTTACAATAATTAATTAATTAAGTAATAATCAGTTAAGTTAGATTAAAACGTGTTAAGGGAAAAATTCGAAAATAAAACTAAGACTTTTGGCGGGAAAATTTGAGAAAATTTGCACAGCGTTTCCCTTGTAAGAATTTTGAGAAACATTTTAATAGCTTACCCCTTAAGAATTTTTTTTATCGCAAAAAAAATTACAAGGCAACATTTAACAGGTAATGCCGTTATAAAAGTACTCCCTCACCTCGCATTGAAAACCATAATATTTCAAAATAGTTTTTTCCGTCTTAAAATAACTTTTGCCAGTCTTCAAATTTCATTTTTTAAACGAGCTTCGCGATGGTTTTGTGCGAGGTGATGCAAGAGTTCCTCGAGACATGAAAAAGATGAAATGGCAAACGGATCAAAAAGGCGCCAAAAGATTTAATTCCGAAATGGGTTTTTAAAATAGTTTAAACCAATCGAGTTCAATTTTGTATCCAATCGAGTTTGATCTTCAACTATTCGCAGCTTGCCATTTCAGATCTTTCTCTGTCAGACGATAATATAGATTGTACATTTCGGATCAGTTGCACAGAAGCAAGAACGCTCATTAATAAAAAAACCTATCATTGTCAGTCCTCAAAATTGTCCAATTTCGACGGTTTAAAACTCATTTAAGTTTTGGACCTACGTTTTATCCCTCTTCCGATACGACCATTCGCTCCGTTCTCTTCTCCCGTGCAACTGAACCAAAATGTAAAACCACAAAATAATCAATATCTGGTTGTACAAAGATGTCCATTCCTAAAATAACTCAAAATTTCTTCGCAAGTTCAGTGCATTTGTATGAAAGCCTAAAGTCAAAACAATGTCGGATTAATAAACCGTGAAAATTTAAATCTCTTGATTAAAGTTTTCGAAAATATTTCACTCTTTTGGACAACTGGAAATTTGGAAATTTGGAAATTTGAACATTGGAGGTCATTTTTAGACAACAAGATCATAATCTCTTGCAGACAATTCTTGGACAACTAAACTGAGATGGCAGAATCACATTTGATTTGCAAATGTAAAAACGTAAAGGTGTGAGATTTTCAGTTGGCGCGATCCTGAACTCGATCGTGCTTTAAAGATGAAAATACCAATTCTTCTTAACAATTTCCTTACTCGGTCTTAACTGTGGTTATGCAAATTTTGTGGTACATTAAGTCAATATCCCCTATTCAACAATTTCATGTATTATGCTTGCTGTATGTCTCTGCTTTTTTTTTACAACACCTTCTATTAACCAGATATTGATCTTAGAAGCCTAAACGTTCGGTATCTAGAGGATAAACAAACTTTGATTTGTCGTTAAGGTGGCACTTATTTGTGTAGTATGTCCAACAGTACCTGATGTACAGCAATATGCAATTCGATTTACAGGGAAAAATAATTATCTCGGTAATCGCATGATTCTGAAAGGAGTTTGTTATCTATGAGAGCTTTAAACTTCCGTATTCTTGAAGCAGTCCTAAAATTTTTGTTACCGTTCTTAAATCTTCTGAAGTCTTCGGAAGTCTTCGTGTGATCATCGGCTCTTCTCCGCGATCTTCGGAATACCTCGGAGGACTGTCGGCAGACATTCGGAATCTTAGCATTTCTTTAGAAATCTTCGTTGTAATTTGCAATTACGAGCCTTGAGATTTGTTTTTTTTATGTATGTGTTCCAGATTGTTGAGCATGTTGGCAGATTATTTCATAATTCATTTGAGCGTTCATGTCAGATATTCAGTTGACTATCCGTACTCTTTTCAAGAGTAATTTTACTACATTCTGCGTTTAAGGCATTCGATAAGAATTTAATGTTTGAGGATAATTTTAGTAGTAACAAGACAATTTAAATTTGTTACAGAGTAATTTCGTTCGTTCCAGAATGTATTTTTTATGTTTCACGCTTTCAGGTGTCGGTGGTCCAGTGATTCTCCTTTTACATGAAAAAACATTGAATATAAATTCGAGGTTTTGCTCGATCTGAAGAGAGTAAAATGATGCGCGATAATTTTAATTCTAGCGTGATAATTAACTTCTTATAGAGTTTATTTACTTGTTGCCAAATAAATTTCGTTTTCGAACTGGCCATTTAAAGCTCCTTGTGCCTATAAAAACCCCACGCGATGTTACATCACTTTGTCGATTCAGAGATAAAACGTACGTGTTTTGATAAAATTTTAGATAGTGTTCCCAAATACAGTGCCACCGTAAAAACACATCGTTGCTTATCCACCTAAAATAATTCCCAAATTTACGTCGACCAAAATGGTGGCTACCAGAATCGAGATCTCTGATTAATTATGCCCGAAGGTGAGCTATTGAAAAATTAGTATCAGTCGTTCGAGACATAAATATCACGACTTTTTATGATAGAAAAACCTCGACAACTAATCCTAACAACGTAAATGTATTGCCACCATTTTAATCGAGATTATGAAATTAAAATTCTTATCTCGCTGTTATCTCCAATGTTGAATAACCATCAACTCTTGGTGGATTTCAATCTCTCTTCTTTCGTTCGCCGAGTCACACCAATGGTTCCATCTTCGCCGTTGGACAATTTCCCCTTCTTAAAAGAAAACAATAAAGAGAAGCATAAGCTTTTACTCGGGACAAATGTATTTCCAAGATATACAATTACTGCCAAGGCAAGAAGCAGCCACATCTCGTGTGAAGCGGCTTCACGAGGTAACGGTTTTCAACATTCTGGGAACAACACGCAACGAGAAGAACAGGAAATAGCAATCGATCAAACTTAGCACAAGTATCTTACAAACTTAAAATTACATTTATTTCTTAACCCTTCAGTAAAATGTTTCATCTCAGAGCTTGCAAATCTACGACTACCTGGTTTGTGAACTAAGCTGTGTTCGTGCAGCTCGGCAAAGAAGATTGCGAGCGAAGACCGGAACTAACTTTAGGAGGTAAACATTAACCTGCAACGAGAGAAAATATTAAAACGTGCACGTACCATTAATGTTTTACACATTTCTATCTCGTCCTGCTTTTTCTTCCTCGAAGAAAGAACATGGCCAGATCCGACATCACCAGAAGCACATAAATTCACGTGTTCACGCTATGACAAAGTGTTTGGTTTGACGCAAATTCCACAAGGAGTCATGAATATTGATTACACTGACTAGAACCAATCGCTGACAAAACGTCGCCGCAGATTTTCACAACTTGGATTTAATTGTTATGCAAAACTGTCGTATCGCTTCAACAAGATCGATTGTAGATCTTTGTATTTTAGTCTTTATTAAGACAGCAGTACAAGAGATTACATAAATTTGTAAAATGTGATTCACGGGGCCGTCATATATCGTTCAATAAACCTTCTTACAGGTCGAACTTGGTTGCAAGCTAATAAAGAGGCGTATGAGGCAAATAGAGGCATATGGCTAGATTGGTATTTTATAATCAGCTAGGTTTCATGTCCTTTCGTAAAATTATTCTCACTGCTTCCTTTGTTCAAACGGAAAAGTAAGTCATACACAAGCATAAAACAACAAAAAAAAGTAAAACAAAACAAAGAAAATTCAGAGACCCTCTGCGGGGGCTGATCGCCATGCCCTTCCGAACCTAAGCTCGGAATTGTAACCACTGGGCTACAGAGGGACTCCGTGAGTTGAAATGCAAAATTAAAGGTACAGTAGAACCTCGATATAACGAAGGGCCAGGGGCCTAGAAAATAATCGCTGTAACGAGGCTTCGTTCTATAGAGTTTTCCATATACTTTACTATTATGGAGCGAGTAATATCGTTCGTGATACCGAGGAATTCTTTATATAGGGGCTCGAAAAGTTGAGGTTATACGGTATCATAGCTGTTATTGACGGCGCTCCCAATCTTGCTTTGAAAAATGTGCCATCAAAGAAATAACAGACCTGAAGGACGCTGCGTCTCAGTAATTTGAAGCCACTCTGATGATTGTTTTTCTTCACACAATAGTAGTTCATAAATTGCCCGAGGAAAACTTTAATATCTTACAAGTTTTATTTCTCAAAAAAATTTTGAAAAATACAAGAAATTTATTGCATCAGTTTGGGTTTTTTTGAAGTAAGGGAATATCAATATAACTAGTGGCTTATAGCTCGGATGGGATGTTTTTCATTAAGGGTGGAGTGTCCTATGTTCAGGGACGGCGACTAACTTTTGAGCGAGGTTTGCTCGGCGCATTGTTAAGTGGTGAGGCCGCTGAACTTGGACTTCGCATTGCATCAAAAACGAGACAATATTACATCGATACTTTTATTAAATTATTTCAAGTCAAAATTAAGTTATTTTGTTAAATTTGAATACAGTAGAACCTCGATCGCCTTACAGACACCTCTTTCACCCTTGATCCCTGCAAAATGCTCATACATTTTACGTAAATTAAACCCTATAATACGGCCTCCTTTTTAATGCGGACAATTACCCCCTGTCTTTTTGCCCCCGCAGGGTTTTGGCCCAGAGGCCAAAACCCGAGGAGGCACCCTAGGAGTCCCCGGGTGTATACATTCAGGGACAAAGAATATTTGTTGAAAAAGTAAGAAATGTGTTTGTAATGGGCGAAAAATTCTGGATTTGACGAAACTAGGCCCGCACGGTGGTCTCGGGTAATATTTTAGCAAGCGTGAACGGTGGTGTCGGGTACTTGCAACCACGAGGTTCCGTTTCGTCACCTTCGCAGCATCTTGCAGCATTTAAAGGTCTTGTATCTATGAGTTCGCGTTAGTTTCGTCGCCTTCGAGCTTCGCCATCTTCTAGTAGCATCTTGCAGCATTTGAAGGTTAATAAAAGGCTTCAAACATTAGTTTCTTAGCAGTTGTATACGCAATCTTTTTATTCAAAACACATCCAATAAACAGGATATCAAAAGCGGGGGCAGCCATAGTGAAAACTATTTCTAGTTTACATAGGAGACCCCCGGGGTTTATAATCGGGATGAAGACTTTCTAAATATTTACTTTTCTGCTGTAAGACGATTATGCAATGAATCTTGTCACTTTGATGTGCACAATATACCGTGGTGTCCGTTAACTCTGTAGAATGCGTCTCGGACGTGGCTGGGTCAGTTTTTACAGTTTTGATTTGAAGAACTAGTGAATCGGTTGAATCGGTTATAACGGTAATACTGATAATTAAAAGGAATTCCCTAAACTAAACTTCTGAATGTTTCCTGCTTAGGACGTCGCAAAAAGCCAGGGGCAAAGAACATCCTTTGTCGTGTAAGACCTTAATCTGGAAAGGGGATCTGTTATTTTTCCCGCGTGTCTAAAATAGTCTACCGTGCGCAGCTGCAGATATTTCGCGCGGCAGGGGCGGAGTAGCGAGGCGCTCCTCGCTGCTCCGCCCCAATACACTTTACAATCCCGCCAGCTACGCAGGCTATAATTACATGCATGACTAAACTTCGTAAACACAAGATAAAGTACTAATTGCCCTTGTTGCTCGTCGAGTATCACTAGGTAGCTACAGGATAAAAGTTGTTTGTTTTGAGCAAACTATGTATTTTCTCTTCAGAGTTAAAGTTCTCTAGGTGAGTAGAGGAAGAGGCCATAGCAACTTCACCATTGTGCTTATTTTTGCTTGCTGTGAAATAAAAAAAGACTACTCATCATATCGCTTCAATAGGACAGCTCAGTTTTGACTGCCGCTCGTACTGCAGGTGAAAATGCTAGGTATACTGTACGAAACATACTTTGTCGGTAGCTTCTTAAATTTCTCTTTAGAGTAATTGGTCTGGATTTTAATTTTATCAGAACTGATCTCTAAGCTACTCAATGATATGCAAGAAAACAGTAAGTGCTGAAGGACAACAAAAGCACAATCCAGTTACAAGCTAAAGTTTTTACGGCACTGCAAGAGCAGGGCATCCCATATCTATATATGTGGCTACCATTAAACGGCTTCCACTGGTTCCACATAAAAGAAAATACTCTTGAACAGTTTCCATATGATGCCAAGTACGTGGGACCTCTGACTGGTCTAGCGTCCTCAGGTGAATACATGCTACTGTCTGTGCGCCCGCCGTACGCACAGCGGTCGAAGTTTAGAAAGTAGATCGGTGGTGAATCTAAAATGCAAGAACATTGAAATAACCAGCTTGCTAACAGAACCCACGGTTTTCTAATATCGCACGACCAACTATAGTTAGCTCTTATTAACCGAGCAGGAGGTCTGTATGAGAGAATCTTGACCGAGGTCGTGAGTACAGACCGAACACAGTGAGGTCTGTACACACGACCGATGTCAAGACTCTCCCATATAGACTGACTTGGCTCGGTTAATAATATGTTTATTATATGGCAGAGAAGAAAACTTGAAGTCGTTTAATGTAACTGGTTTGCTGACATTTTGCTTGCGAACGAAGACTTACACCTGCCGAAATTTACTCGTTCTCTTTACTTTTTTTGGGGGGGGAAGGGGGGGGGGGGTTGGCACTTCCATAAATGATTGAGAAGAAAACAAAGAAAATAGTGAACATTTTCTTATTTTAGTTTGCTACTTTTTCAAAGGAAAATGAAATCGGCCTAGATGCCGGAATAGACGGGAAAATCTAGACCGCGGTCAATATCGACTTCAGCCAATCAAATCCGTGAATTCGGTAGTTCCCAGTCCTTGTGAGACAGAGCCATATAATAAAACGGAATATTGATATGTTAGGACTAATTGTTCTTTTCAACGATACGTTTTTCTTTGAGTGTAAAATAAATCAGGCAGAAGCTATAACTGCTCCAAAATATCTCACACAAGGCTTGAAATAATTACAACATACATGTATATAATATCAGTAAACTCCCAAAGTTGCAAATTCTCCCAAAATGAAAACCGTAAATTTGCTGTTTGCTCTCATTGAATCTTTTCTAAGGTATATTAGTATCACCCAACTAGTGGACTAATGCAAATCTTGCATTTTGATTGGCTACACTACTAGAGGACTATTAGATTCGTTTTATTCCCAAATAAATCTTTCTTCAACTTGCATTTGCTTATTTAATTATTATTGCTATATCTGTCCGACTGGTTGGGTGATACTAAAACAATTAGACCCTTTGCCCTCAAGGGCGACGGGTCAGTAGCCCAATAGCCTCATGGGTACTGACCCATAGCCCGAAAGAGCTACAGGTCTAATTGTTAAATAGTAGCCAGTCACTTATCCTTACTTATCCAACTTGTACGTCATACCTGTGTCTTCAATCTTCAATTTCTTTGGCCTTCTTTCTCCTGTTGGTATTTTACTCAAGAGATTATTGAAGTCGAAAGGTATAAAACGGACGGTTATGTTCTGTAGACATGAATAGAGTAAATGATTAAAATTCCTTCTTTCGCGGACACGGCACTAAACCCACCTCAAAAAGGCACATTCTGTGAATACCCAGTAAAATTGCCAATGGCAACGAGATCACTTAGTTTTTTTAAATTGAATCTGGCCTTGATTTAACAGGAAAACGAAATGATAGAGTTCAAACTCAAAGCTAAGAACTACAACCGTGGACAGCTGTCTCGACCTGTTTGGTCTCGTCAGCTCGGTGAAGCAACAAAAAGTAAACCAACCGGTTTGTTGACCGATCGTCGACAAATGCACATGTTATTGACCTCAAATGAAACAAATCCCAATATATTCGGATTAATTGGCCAAAGCAACAGACCCTACGTATTCCGGCAGCATTTTCGTTTGCGGTCCCTTGTTTCACTGTATTAAGCCCATATTAGGATGCGTAGCAACCATAAAAGAGGATAAGACAGGGCAGGGGGCGAAGACAAAAAGTTGAAGAAGGGGAGCGGGGAGAGTCGCTCTTTTCTCCTCCCCTACCCCTCCTAAGTTAGAATGGTTATCAAAATTGGAAACGTCCCTTAAGTTCCTCTGTGCCATTAACACATTAGATGCTCTCTGTGGGATCCTTTCACGGGAAACGCAGCTTACTGAGTAAAGAAAGCGGAACATAGCGTACGAAAGGTGGAATACAGCAGAATCACTCGCTGTGCAATGGAATTTAACGTGAAGTACGCACCTCGTAGGCTGAATCAAAATTGCATGTCATTTTGGTTTGATCATTGTTAGACCCAGTGTGGCACAAAAAATATCGCCAGAGTGTTCCTGGGGTGAGCATTTCGTACAGAAGGAATCCCAGGAGTCCAAGAAAAATAATAAGTCCAGTTATAAGGAAGAACATTCCTGAAAGAAAATGAAAGAGAATTTTAGCAGAAGGTCTTATCTCCACATTCAATCCTCGGGAAAAAATACTCATTGTTTGAAAAGAGAAGTTCGTCAGCTGCTCCTTGTAATAGCTAACTGGTCCTAAATAGCATCTTTTTTTCTAGTTAGGAAAAATGCAATTGGTTCAGGCGCCGCGCGTTTCATCAGCCTCTTCTGTGTGGCTAAGTGTTTTCACTAGCAGCTGTACGATGACACTACCTTGTTGTTGCCTACTTAAAGCAGGTAAGAGCTGAAGAATATGATCGCAAAATAAGATGAATAGCTATTGTCATTGTATGAAAATAACATCCTACTGGATCATAGCTACCGGAGCTTATCGACGGTTTCTGTAGCATGAAGCGGCTAGGAGTATTTCTAATCCCCCTGGACGGGATGCTAGTCCATCGCAGGTCATTCCCCTGCAATTTGTTAGGTTTCCCCAACAATTTGGCTGGTACCCATTTATACTCCAGGGTGGACAGAGGCACTGTGAGAGTTAAGTGTCAGTTGCCTAAGAACACAACACAGTGTCCCCGTCCAGGGCTCGGACCCGGACCGCTCGCTCCGGGGACGAGCGCACTCACTGACCATGAGGCCACCGCGCCTTCCAACGTAGTATGACTATTGCACTATTTCTGTCTTTGGAATAGTCTACAGAATCTAAAATGATGCCCACGAAGAAGAGGGAACGTTTCTCTACTCAACAAAATTGTGTCTTGATAAAGTTTTACTATACATCTCCTTACTATTTTTGCAAACTAACAAAACAAACGAATAAAACTTACGTCGGCAGTTTCTCTTGTTAGACTTGCCTATAGCTACCTTGATGTCCATGTCAATGTTTTCCATTATATTTTCCACTTCGTTCGATAGCTGGCGACTGTTTATCCCCAAAACGATACACACAAAACTCTTCACCAGGTTGACCTCTTCATGGTAACGAGATTTGCATGTTTCCATAGCCATTCCAAGTAGCGTGTGGTTTCTTATGATGAACGCCCCTAGAGGAAGATGGGATTCTGGGACACCTGTGCCTGGATTGTCTGTGGACGCGTAGATACGTTCACCAGTCTGAACTGATCCCACGATCTGTACTTTTACTATTCCAATAACACAAACGATGTCCGTTTGTCCTGCAAATAAACACACGTCTATTGAATCAGCCAAACACTTAGAAAAAGAGTCCTCTCGCAGGTTATGAGAACTGATACTAAATTCTGTTGACAGAATCGCCATTGAGTGATGTACCATCCCTCTTATAACAGAACCTCTTGTTTAATGAACGCTTCTCTTAACTTTTAATCCATGCATCGGTGAAATGTATGGCACTCCTGCTTTCTTACAACAAAATTATTATCCAACTACACTTCGTAGAGTACAAATAACGCCCAAAACGAGTACACTGATATTACGCGATATTTGTACTCCAGAGGATCGGTTAGAAATTAGTCCGCACGGACATGACAATTTGGTGTTTTGGATGATAAATCTCTTATAAGACGTTTTGTTATGTGGTATCGCTGATAAGTTTTACTCGGCACAACTAGTAAAATACTCAGTGATACTACACAACAGAACATTTGATGAGATATCTGTATTCATAAGGTGTTAGTATAAAAACTCGACAATAATTTCTAACAGAAGCACCAACCTATTTCACTCTCTGATGGCGCATGCGCCTCCACATACGCCGATCTGCTGATTACCCCAGCCATGACGGCCTGCGATACATTCTCATTGCTCAGCGGTTCAATGGTGGCCACTCCTCCGTCGTCAGCAAAAAAACCCACCACCACTCCTTCTTCCAGGGTTTGGCACAAAGCAGGGTTGGTGAGTCGCAAGTGATAAGCGATGTCGCCTCTTGGTGTCTGCATCATACTGCTGAATCTGAGACAGTCAATGTTTGCTTCCTGAGCTTTCAAGTGCTTAACAACAAGCTCATCGAGGTGCGTGCCACCTTGTTAAAGAAAAAACCGAACAATTGGCGAAAAACGTTAGTCGAAAGGGGAAAAGCATGACTCTGCCTCATTAGTAATTTATCACGTTTAAACAAAGGAAATCATGACCGTAACGGTATTTGGATATCTCATCTTAATTAGCATAGACTTTTACGATTTCAATACAGTGTTTGAAAACATTTCCAAACAACTCAAAATGAGGTCTTTTGTCTTTGATATATTATGAGAATTTCAAATTCTGCACGAGGCGGCATTACAGAATGTACAGACCAACACCTTTGGGTGAAATAATAAAGAAGATGTATTGGATAATCTTCCAAACTAAGCAATAGATCAATTTCGTAATATTAAAATTCAGCCTAAGACAATAGACCTCAGCACGAGGCTCTGGGGAATAAACCCCACAAACTCTGTAGTTATTCCCCAGAGCCTCGTGCTGAGGTCTATTGTCTTAGGCTGAATTCTAATATATCGAAATTGGTCTATTCAGGATAAAACTTCTTTCTGACCACAATCGATATATATGATTTCTATGGTGGTTTGAGTTATATAATGCTAATTGACTTGTGATTTCAAATTAATCTCCCGCTGCGCGCTCGTTCGATTTTAAAATCACGCGTATGATTTCAAACCAAAATTGTACTCCATTCAGTTAAATTGCCACTTTATTACAACCGTTGTAAAATCGCACAATTCAATAACCGAAATACAAGAATTACAAGATTTTGGTCGGTACCAATATTGAGTAATCCTGTACCTCTTCCAGACCTGTATTTTGATTCGTTCTCTTATCCCGTAGCTTCTATTGTTTTCGGTGACATGGCTATTGTGTCATTATTTCTTGTACTGTTTTTTTAGCCAATCTCAGATCCTGTCTGGAAAGGTACAGGCTCGCTCCCCAAATTTGCCAAACAATGGCTCTTTTGTCTTTCATTTTCCTGCAATGTGATTAGTTAGTTTGAAAAATCCTTGAAATATGATAGGGCTGTTTTATTTTAGAATTGCATTCTCATTGGCCAGGGAAAAATGCAATTTAGAGCAAAAAATAGTGCGATTTGTGAATAAAACATCCTGGGGCTAGCCAATCAGATTTCAAGAATAACCAGTGATTTCAAAACGGAGGTAATGAAGTTGGCAATAGAAATGTTTAGAAATGGCATTTTTCTGAAATGAAATGTACCTTCTGACTTCAAGGGAGAGTTTCTGGAGCCCATGGAGCTTGACGATAATGGCGACCTTGCTTCTATAAAGAAAAAAAAACGATTTTAGAACTTTACTCGATTAGCGTTTTTGATAAATTAGGTGATACCAATAAACATGACACGTGACTGTGTACATCACATAAGGATTTGTATAGATTACCTGTAGAGTCTGCTTCGTTTTGTAAAGGAACATACTTAGCGGTTTGTTTGCCACAGAGCCACTTCAAAGAGCTGGTTGGCATCGTGTTAGGCCTTTTGCGTTTCTCTTGGAAACGATTACCAGGTTCTGTGGATTATAAAGTTTTCTTAATTGAGACGCCCTGGAAATGGCTTCCTTGTCACATAAAATATATTCATATACCCTCCAAAGGATGTAAAATTTAGATGGTCAATTGCTGTGTACAGATTTCTATCTGTTTTTTGAAAATTAATTTACTGTGACAAGTTGCAAGTGATTGACTATTCTGGCCCCAGGTGATAACGCCTTCCACCAGATGAAGCCCTATCCAGTCCTATCATTTTCAACCGGCTTGCCCCATAAGGTTAAAGCTCTTAAAAATCGAGCTTTGGTTGTTCAAAGGCTGGATAACACTCTCCATGGGGTAAGTCGCTATCCATTGGAAAAGTGTTGGCAAACCAAACCACGCTATCGCCTAGATAGTGATTTATCCGGTGGATAGCGTTATCCACCTTTCGAACAGCCCAGGCAAGAATGCTAGAACAAAGTTTCAAAAATGTCTTACCCTGTTAAAACCCGATACCCTGTCCTTTGCCTGTCATATTGAAATGTTCTGCATTTGTACACAAACGACAAGACCATGTGACAAACTAAGCTGCTGCAGAAAGCTTATTCTGATTGACTACACTAAAACTTTTCAAGGAAGCCGATAAATCATCATCATCACCACCACCATTACCATCATTGTCATCATTGTCAGCAAAGTAAGCAATCTTTATTTATTCAAACACGATGAACCACACTACTTGAGCTGTTTTAATCAGCGATCTCAACAATTAAAGTGATTTTTATAATTACGTACCTATTTGCTCCTCACTCAATCGCTTTGTCTTTATCAAGAAAGGCTTTGACGTAATATGATCGCTGACTTTATTATCAGTGAAAACTATCTGAACCAGCAGCTCAAATAAGTTTCTCTCCTGGGTGTGAACTTTTGCCAGTTTATACACTGGTCTTTCTGATCCATCCATCTTGTACACGGAGTCCAGATCCACTTGGTACTCTAACTGTAGAATAGAGATCAGAATTTAATAACACGATCAATACCCTCAAACTCTCTCAAAAAACGGGAAAAAACTTGCACAAAAGTTGTCTTTTTTTTCAAAGAACTATGTGGTAAAATTTTATTGACCAAGCCTTGACTTAAACACTGCTCATTTTAGGTCTTATTTGGCTCAGTGACACGCCACCTATAATTAAGTTGAAGAGGGATATTTGTAGTAACCACAATCATGAAAGCACTAATACATGTGATTGATTGAATACACTATAATCTGAACATCAGTTAAATTTTGTAGGGAACAGGCCTTACAAATCAGTAAGCTTCATGAATGACCGAACAACTAGGTACGGCTGTATTTCTACTTGATCATTTCTAGTTTGCGCTTGAGGGCCACGGATGTCAAGGAAAACACTACTTACACTTCCGCTATCCTTTAGCCTCCTCAGGAAAACAACTTCAATCGACACCATACCATTTTCATCCTTTTCTAGCTTGGCTGCGTTTTCTTCTCTACGGACCCAGGCTTGAACGTTTTTCACCTGGCGTTCAGATCGAACTAGGAATTTCACTTTTCCGTTCATGATTCGCTGCCGGGCCTGTTTGTCTTTCCGACTCTGCTGCTTCTCAAAGACACGATTTTCCAGGTCACAAAACTTCACTTCCAGATCTGGGATATGATAGCGATCGATATCGATTTCCGTCCCAGCATCAAAGGGGTTGATGCCAGCCAGGTCACTGGACACACCCTGCTGGGGATAACCGTCAATGTCACCTATGATTTGCGTTACACCATATGAAGGACTACAATCGCTTCCTCCAGTCACCAACTTTGACGATGTTATGATGTCAGCGCTAGTGACGATCGCGTGTTGGCTTTGACAAAACTGACCGTTTATAGAGGGTGTCACCAAAAAGCTCGAATCATCCGAGGTCATGCCGAAGGACGCCGAGGTATCTCCGACAGGTGCCGAAGATGCTTGCCACATGCCAGACGAGGAATTCTGGCTGGTTAAGGTCGAACTACTCGGAAACTCCTGTCCCCTTGTTATCGCCTCTAGGATACTGTCCATTTGAACTGGAGACATAGATAACTGGGTGCCTTGCCCCAGGCCCCCCGCTTGGAAATTGTCTTCGGTCGGGTTTTCGGTGAGACGACTCAGATATTCTGTTTGTTGCTGAAGAGACGTTGGTCCAGCATTTACTGGAGTGGAAGAATGGGCTGAGAAAGGCATTAAGCTAGGATCACCCGTAAATGAGATAGGCTGACCATGCCATAGGCCTGAGCAGCGAGCTTCTGTTAAAAACAACAAAAAATAAGGTAAATACAAACATGTAACAGTGTTCTTTGAGTTTCGGAACTGAAGTGAAAACAATATGTTAGCACATGTGGATATTGTTTCATCTCAGTAAGAAACGAAATATCTCAGAACCCAACTGTAAAGCTAAGATGTTTACTCGGAGTCAAAAGCGAACAATATTCTACTAAACAAGGCTTTATCAACATATTTTATAGCATTTATTAAGTTGTACATTGTGAATCTTGAATCAAGATCTATTTTACTATTTTGTTAATAATTATCCCTTTTACGCTTTTTCTTCTAATTATCGTTCGCCGGCGGACGATGACGTAACCTCAGGTATTCTTAAGTATGAGAAGATATTGCTCTTTCAAAAGAACTATAATATGGAAGAGACCATTTGAAATAAGCCGACTGTGTTCAAACCAACTTTGTGATCTTGCATATTATTGAAAACTGAAACATAAAGGGTGAAAAACTGCCAACTTCAAAGTTGTCAAACTTGCAAACAACTTATTCTCTTGATTGTTTAACTACAAATAATTAATTTTCATAGGTTAAATATTACCAAAATTCCATAAGAGTTCACCTGTCAATCAAAAGCACTTCAACAGTGAAAACCAAATTCTGTGCTCCTAAAAACCATTTATAGTTTTCCATGCTTTCAACCGTTTGTTATGCTCCTGATTCCAGTGACAACAACCCGTCTTAGAAAAGCCCACGACAAAAAAAAACCGTTAAAGGGTTAAACAGTACGAGATTGTTCACAATAGCTGAAGAAGTCTGCCCAATTCGCACTTAGGTCCGGGAAGTTTGCGTTACTTAAAAAAGACATTTCCCTAAAGGTTCTTCAAGAGTCCCGGCGAAAGTTAATCAGCCGAATCAGTCCGTTTATGTATCGCTGAGAAGACATATATGGTACGAAAAAAAAGAAAAACAGTTTGTTGCTCGTGGTGCTGTAACTGAAGCCAGAAATATCAAATCATGATCAAGGAAGTTAATATAGTGAAACTCACAAGATGTTAATGCTTCTTCAGAGAGAAGGTTAATAAAACTAGTAATTTCCATTGTGGATTGAGGTTTCGAACCTCCTGCGACTACTCGTGACGGCATTGTCTCTTCTTTATACTTTCAAGAACTGCAGAAATTAAGGGGGATGAAAATCTGTCCTTTACTTATTCGGTTAAAGCACATATCTGACCATCAGCGTAGAATTGAACAGCGTTACGCCAAGATATCAGCGCCAGCCAAGATCTATGCTTATCTTTTTGCCAATTCTCGAATGATGAGATAGAAGAACGGAAATTGTGAGATCAGTCCACGAGAAATTGAATCGGACATTTTCAAATTCACAATGGTTTGGTTTTCCCTGTTTAGTGGCTTTATACGTAAAGTAGCAAAACCTATAAAGTTTCCTTGAAAACAATTTCTCTATCCACTTATTAGTAGACTGACAAAATAAAATATAGACTTCTATAGCGAACACTAGAGAATTGCGTAGTCCTTTCCCGGGTCAATTTTACACCTTTCCCTTGAGTTACAGAGACACACCACAATCGACAAAAAGGAAAGAAATAAAAAGCGAAGGTATAAGGTGCTCAAATTAAGTACAACCTAGAATCCGCTTTCCTTACCGTTGTTTTGACATGGAGGAAGCAGTCTCTCTCGTAGATTACTCATCTTGCCTTTAACCGATATTCCGCTTTCAACTGAACATACGAACTAAAGCGACAGCTGTTCAGTTGTCTATAAACCAATTCAAGTCACGGTCGTTTAACCACGCCTGTACAAAGTATATATATGCTTAAGCCTGTGATAAAACAGTCCTATTACAGTGGGTTTTTAAGGCGGTACGAAACGCAAGATTGACCGAACTGACTGACACGGAACTGCTGACGACTTGAGACGTCACGAGAAAGTTGAAAGGTAAGAGAGAAACAGACAAATTCCGAGTGAGCCAATTTTACACGTACAGTTTTCTCTCGTTCACTTGAAAGGCACAACACGATCAAATGGTTTATCTCTGATATCGTGAATCATGAAGTAGAAATACACCTTACCATATTTGGTAATTTTTAATTCAAGAAAAGCTTTGATGATGCCCTAACGAGTTCCTGGATGAAAAATCATCAAGCAAAGGGATTATGGGAACTTTCCTCATTCAAATCTCCCCATTATTTTCCACGCTATGCTGAAATGAAATAATACTTTATTAATTTCTCGTAAAACCGAATTCACTAACTGTTCTCAAGAGACCATGAGCTGTTCTTTACTCATTTAAAACAATCTCTTTGATTAGGCCTGATTCACTCTAGCGACGTTAGGACTTAACGACACAATCGCTTATGTCGGTAATGTGAACATCGGCAGAAAGACATAAGGAAAATATCAGTTTTTTTTCCTTATGTCGTCATGTTCATGAAGTCATCATGTCAGCATGTTCACACTGCAAAACATCCTTCCTATGTCGTTCGGTGTGAACAAGGCGTATAATTAATGGTCCCAGTCGCTGTCACGCTTGTCGCTTATACTTAAAATGCACACTGCAGGGATACACGATCCACTAAAAACAAAGGCACCGTTTCTCTTTTAGATTTCTCTAGGTCATGTGACGGACGTAATAAAACTCACACCAAGTGCGAACAGGTCAGCGATGGATGCGGAAGTAGAAGAATTCAAATTACCATTACACTAAAACTAATCGCCAATGGTAGATATTGAGCTTTTGTTTTGATTCTTTTGGAAACTGTACGTCAGCTCAGTGAGTTTCAGCATTTTATTTCCTAATAGTCAAACTAAAGCAAACTGGGCTGACGAGATCTGTCAGTTATCGACATTATCTGGATCTTCGTCACGCATGCGTTTTTAATTAAAATGTTGCGTGACTGCTCAAACATGAAATTTCAATGGTGAGGGATATAAATTGAAAGACCGAGAGAGGGTGACAGAGTGAATATACTTCATATGGCTGGCCTAATTTATAAATTAGTTAAATTATCCTTAAAGGTTCAGTTTGTTACTCCTAGAGCTCAAGCTGTGCAAAATTGAAACGTCAAGCAGTGTACGTCAGATCGAGGTTTCGGTGTCTAAACAAAACAGGAAGTTAACGGCCTCGTTTCTGAGCAGGGATGGGAAAGCCCCTTTCCAAAAGCTTAAATTTATTACATAGCAATGGATTCACGAAGATGAAACTAGCATCTTAAACAGAAACTCTTCGATCGAGCGATTAAGCCTACAAATCGTCTGTTTTGAACGTGTTATTGAAGCGACACTTTTCTTGTTGTCGCTTGTTGACGCAGTGTTAAGTCGTTGCTAAACACCCGAGAGGAAAAATATACGTGCTTGTAAAAACACTAATGGCTGGACAAAGCAGACAAGATCTAGAGGAGCTTAAACAGCCTCTTTTGGACATGGACACAGAGGATGATTACGGTAAGACGTAACTGTTCATGATTTACGAGTTATATTATCAGTAATGTTCAGCATATAGCTTGATTCATGCAATGATTTTGAGTGCGTCAGCCTCGATCATGAAGGGATTCAACAGGTATTCAACAATCGCTGGGGCCTTACAAAGGAGTATTTAAGCCAGTAGTTTAAGAGAGAAGTAGTTATGCAGCAACAAACACACATAGAAACATCGATCACGGAGATTTGTTGATGACCTTTGTTAGTACTATCAGTGAGTTTCTACTGGCTGATTTATGTCGGCATTGGTTGCAATGCAGCACCGACATGGCACGGCATTTACTGCGATGTCGTTATTCTGCTACGTTAGAAATCCTTTAAATACAGTGATTCTTTATCAACTGCGTATTGCTTACAACTTCGCATTTTGTAAACTGGAGGATCTTTCGATATTGTTCCGCTTCTGCCATATTGTCTATGTCGCCAAAATTAAAATTCACCATTAGCTTTCCGACCGGAAGTTTAATTGGACATGCATCACTACAGTGACGTGCTTGACTGCTGGAAGAGCTTTCTATTTCATTAAGGGCAGCTTATGGAACCTCGGAAAATGTTCACCCGGAGTCGAATATTCTCAAGCTTAAGTCACGAAGTTTCCTTTTCCCGTGTCTTAAGTCAGGCTCTTCAATCTTACGTCAATCAAAGATCCTGGCATCTCTGCGAGTCTCGGATTTTATTCGTTGATGTTTTATTTTTACCATTTAAGTGGAGCAATAGAGAATAGATTAGCTTAGATTACTGACACACATAATTTAATTGCTGTGTGTTCACCAACAATAATCCCAAACCGCAGTGATACTGCCCAGTGACACGCATGCAAGACTGTGAACGCACCAAGCGTCACTACAGTACATGAGAACTGTGGAATTGGCCTTCGCGATCAAGGAATTAAAGCCAAGTGAGCTGAGATGTTGGTATGCAGATTTTGCTTTGGGTGGCGGTTGTCATTCAAGCAGAGTTTCGATCTTCTCCATTTCGCTTTCCAGTGGAATTTTTTTTTATTCCAGAGATCTGTTTTGTTTATTTTAGCTTATTTTCGTAGTGTTATCCGTTTTTTAGATTGAATTTAAGTAAATTTCTACGTGATATATATCCGACGTTTAACTTGTTTTAATAGTTACATTTCCTGAGTGCGTGTACTTTTTACGACTATTTTGCAGAATGCGAAATAGGAGTTTAGTGAGTGAGCGTGAATTCACTCGCTTGGTCGATCGGTCGGTCGATCCTTGGGTCGTAAATTTTGTTTGTGTTTCCGCTGACCAATGCACAACTTCACTTGACAAAGCTAAGAGAAAAATGTCGTCGAATGGTTCGGCAAATGTGAAACATAGTGAAGCAATGAGTGATAAGATAGTTACTGCTATGTCAACAGCATGTGGTGCGAGCATTTTCTTATTTGAATTGTTTAAAAAAAACCTAGAAAGC
>OMLO01000959.1_pt1 | contig 21036 bp, 22 predicted proteins | sample 1674811 | NCBI WGS metagenome assembly OMLO01 (sample SAMN06265003, study PRJEB25207) | coral metagenome | isolation source: Coral host | place: Mexico:La Bocana,Puerto Morelos, Mexico | collected 2008-11-13 | reverse complement strand
ACAACTTTCTACTTGAAGCCGTTCTGAAAAACTTGTGAAGAAAATTTGAAAAGTGGGATGAAGTGTCATCATCTACTGTTAAATTAGGAACTCCTTATGTATGTATGGATCCAGCCACCTACTGTTGGACGGAAGGTGACATCTGCCAATTTTGGATTTTTCCTTGCAAAAGGGTGTGTTCACAAAGTTCACCCATGGTTGAATTTCTCCAAACGCTGGAAAGCAAGATAACCAGATCGGCACCAGGTTGGCTACCAAGGTAGGGTCCCTACCAGTTTTAAATGGAATTATGACTCCAGTAGGGTTATAACCCCAATTAACAGGTGATTCAAGCCGTGACCTTTCAGTTCCCCTAGTTGGAGGTCACTTAACCATTGAAAGGGTCACTTAAGCACCCCAAAAAGGTCACAAAGAACTGCCAGGTACCCATGTATTTTTCGGTTATTGGATCCAGGGCCCATCTTGTTACGTTGACTCCCGAAAAGTTCTGCTCCCTACGGTATAATACGATGACAGATGTTCGAAACCACAACAAATGAGTATTGAAACGAGTGCAAGATTATGAAGGATTGTTATGAAGTATAACCCATATGCTCCATGTATGGAACATTGACCTACATTTACCATAAAATTAATCCAAATGTAGGTAAATATACCGCACATGTGGGTAAGTGAATGCACACGCGGGAATATGTCAACCTTACAGTATCCTATGTAAGCACCGACGGACCTCAATCCCTTCATGGTTCATCACACCAACCTCAACAAACAACTGGATGTCATGATTTCCCAACCCCAATGTTGCATCAACCCATCCCAAGTCCCCACAAACAAATTTTGTCTTCGGTGGATCTCGGAGGACTTATGTTTCACTCAATTCGGCAGTGATGTTGTTGGATTCGCCCTCCTGGTCGTGGAAGTTGCAAGGGTGCAGAATGACTATAGGTACTATAGTTGGCATTGGTCGTGTCAAGTATGGCAATATTAGTCAACATTGCAATCTTTCCCAAGTAGGGGTGCATTTTAAGTAATTCACATGTTTTTTCAATCCAACACTTTTTTTTGCATGTTTCTCCAAGATTTTGCTGAAATAAGTGGGGAAAACACACTCGCAAATGTAGTCCATTAAGGGTAAACATCAATTCTTTGATCGAAAAACTCAGATGTTGAATCAATCAAGGCAAAGCCAACATATGATGTAATATGCATCAGTGGTGGAATCAGGAATCGGAAATATGGAAAGGAAACATGTGAAATTTGAAAGATTTCCTTCATGTATTGGAAATTGAAAATCATCAGGAATATGGAATGGAAAATGATCAAATGTGAAAAGGAAAAACTCATTTTTGCCTGAATGATTTCGGGGGAATCACCCACGTTTTCTTCTAACAATCATGTTTTTTTTTGTAAGGGATTTTGCCCCTTACAAAATAAATGTTTCAGAGGTATGGAGAAACCTCCTCTAAAAGGGTAGGTCACTTCCCTCCCATCCCAAGGTCGCACGCCACCCTTTGGTTCCACCACCTACCTCCCAACTCCCGTTTGTAGGAACGCTTGATAGTCAATTTGATCAAAACCCTCCAATCCATCATTGGGAAAATTGTTTGTTAATAAATTGGTCTACAGTAATCAAACACCATCAAAATTCAAAATAATCATTTCTGATTGCAAGTTTGGACTGGAAGGCCATTGAGACGGAAAAAATGGAGGTCGTCATCATCATCATCATCATCATCATCATCATCATCATCATCATCATCATCATCTTCAATCTTTGGCTGCGTGTTCCTCGCCAACTATCTGACAACTTTTTTTTTGCTGCGGTTCCAGCGCCAAACATCCGACAACACCGCGCGAGATGTCGTCGTCGGCACCATCAGCGAATCAGGACCGCCCCCGGTTTCAGGTGAGATTTGGGGGGGACGGTTGGGAGTCTGGAAATCTGATGTCGTTGATGTGAGTTTTCTGGGAAAGCATATGAATAAATATAAGCAAATAATATACATTCATGGTACGTCACATGTTAGATTTGGGGCACTGTCATAGAAAACCTTTCAAATTTTCAAGGTCATGGTCATGATATTGAAATTGCCGTAACTGCGAGATTGGTGATTTGATCCCTTTAGTAAAATCAACTACACCCTGGAAAATTAACATGTCGAACCCAAAAATGGAGGCTTGGTTCAAACGATTTTCCTTTTCCTTTGGGTGATTTGGAAGTTCCAGCCGGTAATTTGTCCTGAGTTTTCCGAGACTTGCGGCATCTACATTTCACTCTGTGGTGTCTCAACCTTCATCTGGATCATCTATTGCTCCCCGCAACGGTGCTAGGTCAACCCACTACATTCTGATGTCTTTCCGTTGATATCACTTGACAAATATCTCAGCAAATTGGATACGATTTGATTTAACCATCAATTGTTCACTTCTCACCTGTCTATGCGAAATCGCTCCTTCAAACGTGTGAACTTCTGGTCACAACGAGACCCCTTTTTCAAGGGGTTTTTTCTGTGACCAAACCGTTGAATGGAACTGGCAAAAGGCAAAATGCCAAGCCAAAACCTATGGGATTTTTTCTAAAAAAGACCTCCATCTGACATGACTTCTCTATTCATATACCATGGATCCTGGCAACATCGAGGATGGAAACAATCCCGGAAATTTACTGGTTTAGAGTCTGGTCATTACAGGATATGCAGGTTTTTTTGTCAGAGGTACCTAGTCATCGGTACTCCAACTTGCTACAATCATCTCTGTCAAATGCGCGCCAGTTGCAGCTCGTTGAAATGAGAAGGTTCAGCATTTTGGAAGCTATACTATACACAACAGAATATACGGAATAAAAAAACACCCAAGAATATCACTGGACATGATGTTGGTACACTACAGTATACATGGATGACATGTTGGGAACTATCATATGTTTGAATGACACCTCCTATTTAAGTACATCGATGGGCATAATTTAATGGTGCTTCCGTATCTGCATCTGTGGCTGTTTGCGTCCCATTAACACGTCCAGTTCCATTCCACGCACAGACACGACTCGCTTCTCTGCACTGGTCATGGAACTTTGAAACGTTCCAAAATCCGGAGGATCAAACTGGAATCCACCTATTTCGCACTGAGCCGCGAAACACTACGTGATCCAATCTCAATGATTCAACTTTAATGCAAAATTGGTGGTTTGGGTTGGTGTTTTGGGATTTTAAGGAAGAGGATCCTAGGAATCCCAACCACCAACCCAAACCACCAATTTTCCTTTCAAGAAACTAAAATTACATATATAAATTATAGAAATTAAATGTTTATCTAGACGTACCGGTTAGTTGATTCCTAAGGCTTGCCATTGTGGTTTTTCTCAACATGTGTCTCAACAAGGTACAGTAATTCATAGCCATCTTCTGGGTGAACGAAGCCATCTTCAGGGTACCCAAAAACTAACATGGATACCCAAAATGATGGTTTGGAAGCGGTGACTCCCTGTAAATAGGTCACGGGGTGGTAGATGGGCCGTTGTTTTGTTTATATCATCTCGCCATTCTATTGTGTTTCACATGCTGATGGGTTGGAGAAAAACGCGCGCAGGTTTTCTTTTTCAGCTGTTCAGTTCACTTTGGCTTTTTTTGCCAGCTGACCGAGCTTCATTTGGAAGTTCACATCAGCCGGCAAGTGGTATCGCCACATGATACTGTACACATAGGTCAGCAAACGATTGTTGAGTTTTCCTTGCTTTTTATTCACGACACTGGCAAGAATAAAATCATCCAATCCTTGCCAGAATCTATCATAATCTATCTATACATTGCGTTCCTGCGCATGCAACCGCGGCGGAAGTGCAATTGCGTAGCATCGAACATGTTCGCAAGTGCAATTGCGTAGCATCAAACATGTGCGCAAGTACAATTGCGTCGCATCGAACATGTGCGCAAGTCAATTGCATAGCATCGAACATGTGCGCAAAAGTACAATTGCGTAGCATCAAACATGTGCGCAAGTACTAATTGCGTCGCATCGAACATGTGCGCAAGTCAATTGCATAGCATCCCAAGAAGGCATGGTCGCATCGTAATTAAAGGACACTTAAAAATTAAGCTAACAATGGCCAAAATGATGATTTTTGGATGATGACAATTGTCATGATCACAGTGCATCACAGCATGGATCTTGAGACTAGCAAGATAGGAACATGTGTTTGGACCACGCAAAAGACACACGTATACCAACAACTGTTGCACGAAGGTACGCGTGGTTGCAACAAATGGTCATGGCAGCTTTAGATTTGGCATGCACGCATGCCTTTTTTCCCATGATCCCACCCACCCCGCCCGGATCTTGAGCCTGACTTCCTTCAGGCAAATTTCTGTATATCAATTTCCGACCAAACAAAAAAAATATATACATGATTTTCCAAAAAAACATGTTACCAGTTGTTTCATACATGTTGCGCCACCAAATTTCTGATATTCTCTTTTGTTTGTTCCATCCCTTTCACCGCACTGTTTTGTTTTCACACATTGCCACCGCTCCATCGCAAACCAACATGGATTGTGTACCTCAACAAACTCAACCTAGAAGTATGTTGCGGGTGGCTTTTTTCGGCCACCCGTTTTGTTCTAGCGATAAAATCTTCATCCAGGTAATTTGAGCAGTACCTGGGATTAATCCCTTTTGCGAAATGCCATGTTAGATGACCCAGGTGGTGCTGCTTAGGTCTCATATGGTATTTGACACTCTTTTGGGATATGGCCCTTTCTGCCAAGCTGTTGAAACAAGCACGAAAAGTGCAGTACGCTACAACAAACTGTTTGTAAGAATCATCACTCAAAACCCGGCCGTTGTTCAACTGGACCGATTCCATTGTTGCAAGGGCTCCAATCAGGCCACTACGCCACCTTAGTTCACCCCAAAACCATTCAGGATATTGGTTGATGTTTTTTCTTGGGGTGGTATATCGGTGGTTTGGTCTTTTAACTTGAGTAGGGGGGGGCACATCAAAAACAAAACTTGTGACCAATCATTGCCAAACAACATACCAGGGCGATCGTTTGTATTGCAGTGTTGCAGTAAAGCATGCATCCAGAAAATCAAATAGCGACATGCGGTAGCACTGACAATCTTTTGACTTACTTCGCAATGTTTTCCGACTCCCGGTTTGAGAGTTGCCAAAGTGAATAGCCGACGGGATGCACGGTCCGGTACTCCTTAAAGACAACCAAGCTAGGTAAAAAAAATCAGTGTGTTCAAACTTCCGTTTCCCAAAGTATAGTTGCAATGGGTTGAAAAAAAAATGGTGACTATTAATGTCAAGAATCGCGATGCTTCACACCAATCACGGTAATTCAGCCAGAGTGTTTCCAGTTTGGACTCTTTAGAATTGCCACGAAGGAGGGTTGGGTCTTCTTCCACTAAGTCTAGAAGTATGGAAGTAATGCCGTCCATAGCACATGCAAGGTGAACGATATGCATGTAATCTGGAAAGATCCCTTAGTTGGTGGCTCAAAAAATGATGAAGGACCACAACAGCCAACATCACATATATGAAATCTTGATTTTTTACATGTGTTCCATCCCTATTTTGGCAAGGCACTCCAGGGATCAAAGCCACAAATCATCGTGATAGGCGAAGCTCCATGAATTCGAACAAATTGATCCGTTGTTACGATCCTCGGTTCACACAGCTGTCCCGAAAGTAGGGACCAATTTCAAATGATGGTTGTTTCTCAGGGCTCCCAAAATAGAGAATGCACTATTGCATCTTTATGGTACTACTATTGGTGGAAGAAATCCTGCACAAATTGATAGGTAGTTTATCCCGCTATACAAGGTTTTTCACATCCCAGCCAGTGGAGGATTTCTTCCATCAACAGTTTGTTGTTAATGGAATTTCAAGGAAGACTGTTATCACACAAAACTCATGTAGGAAAACAATGGTACACATCGAGTTTTATAAAACAAGGTCTTGGGGTTCTATATCTGATGGTGAGTTTCTCCGTCGAGGCTTCTTGCGGCCCGAAGTTGGTGTAAAGAAATTCGGCACGGTTGTACGCATGATCAATCTTGTTTGAAATCCATTGAATGGCGTTGCAGTAGTAGCAAACCATTTGGCGATTAGCACCTCTCTCCAAATTGAACATTACCCGTAGGTAGTCTTGATCGGCTTGGATACCTTCTAAGACAGCTATCATATTCCCTGGTGATATCCGAGTTCCAGCAAGAGCCAAGCGATCGGGATAGTAGTCGGAGTTGAAGCGCACTCCCCACGGATCACTATGGGGAAAAATTCCATTGCCTCAAGTATTCCATCATGATAAGCTTAAAGCGTTACACCATTGAAATGTGAATTCCTCTCAACAAAATTTGCCAAGGTGCTCAAGCAATTGAAACTCCAAGCCATAACTTCCAGGCACTTTGTGCGGGCAAGATCTTTCGAATAGTTGGTGTTGATGACGCAGCACCTTAGGTGCAGTTTGAAAAACATCATGTATACTTTTTGAGGGTTCGGGGACAATAACTTCCTTGTTTGAAACGCAATGGCGTGTGATGTGCTGCGCTGACTGGTCTCTTTTCGCTATAATTTTGGACGCCGCTGTGAATGCAGCTTGGTTGCAGAACCCGCGTGTCCAGTGTGCTGGAAGACGGAGCCAGGGGAAATTGGATGGTAAGCATTTCAAACTTCTGCTTTCCTGGGCCAGGTATGGGAAACACATCTACACATTCAGGATGGCATGGTTTTGTTTTTGTATGTTTGGTTTCAAAAACTGATGAATCTTAGAGTCGTTGGGCTTCAGCCCCATCGCCATACAGTCGAATAGGTATCACCCGCGATTTGTCAATAGCTGGATCCTGGGGACAACTTTTGGCAACATGTGCAAAAACATCGAAAAAATGAGTGCAAGTCGATCAGAATATAAGAATTGATTCCATGATTTCCTGACAACAGTAGCTGGCAGACAAGATACAGAAAGGAGCGGATGATTCCGATACCACCGGGTCTCTTCTTCATTCTTCCAAAATTGAATGAGGTCCTAGCAAAATCGCACTTCGCGAGGCGTTCAAAAATTCTAGGAATTGCCATCATGATGTTTATCAACGTTTTCAAGTCTAGACACTGAATTTCCAATCATTCTCCACGCTTCCCCATTGCGAAGGAATGTGGCCACTATCTCATGAGGAAGAAGCATCTCTTGAAGCGTGTCTTTTGGCCAACCATGAGAATCATCCCAATCCTCAATTGGTTCATGTCGTGCATGACATTTTAAAATGAAGTTCCAACATGTACAAAAAGATTGATCACATACTCTTTGTGAGAACAAGACTGCGGTAAGCAGAAAGTAAGGACTGGTCCGATTTTACACGAAACCCAAAAGTAGGAGGAAGGCGTTGTCCTAAGATGTCGAGCAGCAGCGTATCGATCGACGTGTTTTTCTCCACTGATTCATTCAAGAAAACTACATGTACTATGTGATTGGGACGAGAAACGCCATGGTCTTTCCAAAACCCACTTCTCTAGCACTCTGCCAGCACCCCAAGTGTTCCTGGAACAATTGAGGCTATTGGCAAGCTCCAGAATGTGTTTCCTTGGTTTGTTGGGTCCCACGGCAACTTGGAAAGGCTCGAGTCTGCGAAAAGCAACAGAAGAGCGTTAAAGGCCAAAACAAAATTACACACTAGTAGCAATTATAGTAGTAGTAGTAGTAGTAGTCGTCCTAGTAATTTAGTAGAAGTGTGTGTGGTGGTCTTAATTTGTTTGCTTTCCGAGATTCGGGATTAACACATGAGGGAGATATTGGATTTTCTGAACCAACGATCTGACAGCATCAAAGGTAGCCTCAGCTCAAACAGTTGACATCATCACAGTTCACCTGTTCTGGAAAAACTAGTTATTTCAATTGTTCACCTTCTTTTCCTGTGATTTTTACAGAATCTAATTGTGGACCAGTGACATTTCCAGTGCTGAGTAGGTTGAACAGCTCTGTGACCAGTTCATTCACAGTCGATTGCAACCATGGCTGGGACGGGGAAGAAGTTTCCATGAAAGATGTAGAACCACACTCCATGGAAGTAAAACAACACTGAAAAACCAAGTGAGACGACGTTAGTCCATCAATACAAATATGAATAGATATAAATATATGTGATCAATGTTCTGATACATATATATCAAATGTATATATACGATAAACATAGTATATATTTAATGTCAATCTATGATACATTATATATGTACGGTCTTTTTGCGCGCAACTAAGTTGCAATTAAATTTGATTTCCCATTGATCATGTTTCAAAGCTCAAACCGAAATTGTACATATAGGTTTCATCGATCGTCCAAGGTCCAAGGTACAGGCTTGATGATTTTGATGTCTCATCCAAGGATCCATGATCGATTGATATATTCAGCGACACGCAGAAGCCGAACAAGGTCTGAGCTTTTTTCGATCGATTCGGATGGGAATTGGAATGTGAACATATATACACACGTTTCCCACAGAGTCATTCACTGATGGACGACTCGATCCACTAAACTGTATATCATCCACATTCAAAGCAAATTGGCTGGATCCGGTCGCAAAATCAAATCACAAACAGTCAGTTGTATATCCTTGATGATGTGACATATTTCTTGAACAAAGTTTCCCAAGACCAGATCGATATAATCACCAGTGGTGAAAAGAATTGCCTTCAACCTGTCGATCCACATATCTACTCATCTTCTCCCCCTTCATCATCGTCATCTTCATCGTCATCTTCATAATCGGGATCTAGGTCCTCATCATATTCCTCTTCCTTAACATCGCCATCCGCAGCATTAACCAAGTGTTGAAAAGCAGAGGTTGCTTCACTCTTCACACCTTTTGCCTTAGCTTTGGATTTAGCCGATTTCTTTGCCTTTGCTTTCGCCTTTCCCTCAGCCTTCTTTCTTTCCTGGCTAATACCTCGGTTTCAAAGAAAAAATCAATCGAAGGGATTCAAGGGAAAAGACAGCTGAAGAACCACATTGAAGATCTAGGGCATGTACGACGTTCATGGCCTTGTACGATGATTTCACCTTCTTTTATTTTTGCATCGCACGCCTATCAAAAACAAAAACACACATGGCCCCGTCAGGACCATTGGAAATTCAAGGAGGGCGTGAAACTGACTGGCCTTCAATTGGTCCTCAAATGACTGCACCTTGGCCAAGCAGTCGGCGATAGGATAGCCAGCGAAGGTCATGCTGTTCAGCCTAGGGGATCCACAATGGATTGTCAACACCAGATCAGTCCAACATGTAAGCTGATGCTTCATACTAAGCCATTCTTAGCCCTAGACTCCTCCAACATCTTTGTCAGTTTCTGATGTTCCGATTGAAGAGCAGCTTGCATCGCGTCTTGATACTGAATACCAGTTGCTGTGATTTTGGCAGCAACCGTACGGGCTTTCCCTGCCAATCCATTAATCCTAAGTGTGTGGTTCACCAGTTTTTTTGAATACGACCCCCCTCAAGACAGAAAGCATTGACTGTGAAAGACAAGACTTTCATGAACTATTGCAATTGAGATTCTTTTCGCAATCCTTTTGAAACTGCGATTGCTGCAGTTCTTCGGGTGTCTTCTCTTTCTTTGGACGGATGGGTTTTTCTTTTTTGGGCTTATTGTCATCGTCACAAATGGGGGGGGCAGTTGCACTACTGGAACCAGCAGCTTTGGCAGTAAGTACTTCTACCACAGAACTCCTAATAGCTTTGTTGGCAGAAATTCGGGCCCTTGCTCGAACCTCATTACCAGTCTCAGACTCATCACCAGTCACTTGCTCCCCCCCTGTGTAGACGGAGTACAGCATCTTCTTGGGGTTATCAGGGTCCTATGGCCATGCCACTAAGGAATGATGGATGAATTTTTGTCTTGGAGAAGTGTCTTGGATAACAAGCACAAAAACACAGTCCTGCGGATGTTTCTCACCTTGCTGAACCTTTACTACTTTCTCAGCAAGCCAGACTGGATCATAAAGCTTTTCAAGCTCATCAAGTGGCTTCTTGACCCAAAGGGATTTCCGTTTCCTCTTGCTGGACCTAAAACGGGTAAAAGATGAGACGTCAAAGAACGGACCAGGGAATGTATAAACATGAAACAGTTCTAGGATAGGGACTCTCGATGCCAAGCAGATACCTCCACATTCTCCAGAGTGTTGTCGAGCATAAAACATTTGAGAAACTCGAACCTAAGACCGTGAGATCAGTTCATGGTCCATGGTGGGGTGGAAGGTCTGAGGAAAACTACCGGGTCCAGTAAACTGTTTCCAACACGGTAGCGTGGAATGATATATATGATATGTACTCCAACGAAGTACCATACAAGAAATTGAATCAAGCATATATATATGATATGTACTCCAACGAAGTACCATACAAGAAATTGAATCAAGCAACTTGGCCTGTTGTGTGGTAGCGGACTCCCATTTTGCTAATACCCCTGCGGGGCATGGCTTCTCCAATCTTCTTGCAAGGGCCCCCCATTGTCGCTTACGTTCATCGTGTGGGAGTTCCGATGCACTGTGCAAATTCTTTATGGCAGCCTTTTCATCTTCACTCAAGACTTTGATCCGTTTGGTACGGGATGTAATCCCTTCTGACAAGCTGACAGTAGAATGACTCCTTGCCAAACCAGGTTTCGATGAAGCCGGAGTTTCCGAAGCATCGCTATTTGGCCTGAGTTAATGGAAGGAAGTCAATGGGTATAAGGGAATTGGGATAAGGGAAATGGGAAGGAAGTCAATGGGTTAAGCCACAATTTCATTGGTTCAACTTGGAACTGACGCAAGATGAATAGCTGAAAGAACAAAATTTGGACGAGACACGTAGTTGGGACGGAACCTTGGGAGCCTGGCGACAATCATCAATATGATTCGATGAAAACATGAAGCACGTATTTGTTGTGTATGTGTCAGATCCATCAATGGAAGAACACAACAGTAAGCCACCAATATACATAACAGTTTGCAACATTTTTTTCTAAAAGCAATTGACGATGACTAACTTAATGGCCTGCAGGACTGGGACTGGGAGTCATGATAGGCTTCTTTGGTGGTGGGGTGGCAGTCAAGCTGGCTGCGTTATGACCATTCTTGTCCTTATTGTCGTACTTCACAGGCGACTCAGTCTCTCGTGCATTATTGCCCTTGCCTTTCTTCACAGTCTCTGGTGGTCCATTCTTGCCCTTCTGCTTATCCAAGTCCTTGCCCTTGCCCTTCGCAGTCTCAGGTGGTCCATTCTTGCCCTTCTCCTTGTCCACGTCTTTGCCCTTGCCCTTCACGGTCTCAGGTGGTCCATTCTTGCCCTTCTCCTTATCCAAGTCCTTGCCCTTGCCCTTCACGGTCTTTGGTGGCCCACTCTTGCCATTCTCCTTATCGAAGTCCTTGCCCTTGCCCTTCACAATCTCCAGTGGTCCATTCTTGCCATTCTCCTTATTGCTCTTGCCCTTCAAAGTCTCGGGCGGTCCATTCTTGCCCTTCTCCTTATCCAAGTCCTTGCCCTTGCCCTTCACAGTCTCAGGTGGTCCATTCTTGCCCTTCTGCTTATCCAAGTCCTTGCCCTTGCCCTTCACAGTCTCAGGTGGTCCATTCTTGTCATTCTCATTACCCAAGTCCTTGCCCTTGCCATTCACAGTCTCAGGCGGTCCATTCTTGCCCTTCTCGTTAAGCAAGTCCTTGCCCTTGCCCTTCGCAGTCTCAGTCTTGCCCTTCGCAGATCCTTGAAACTTACCCTTGCAAGCAAGATCACGAAGAGAATCGTCAGGACTCTTTGATTGTTTTCCCTTTACCTTTCCTTTACCATCTTTTCCACCTAAGGATAAAACATCAAAGTGATATCAAACTCCACCTCCAATTATTTTTAGTTGCCCCTGTTTGAAACTTATTGAACACGATATTTGCAAAAAAAACATGAACACCAAGACATTCCTTTTCCAGCCACGGCACTAGTATATGCTTCAGATGATGAATGCCCCGGTTCACGTTCCGCTGTCACCATGATCGATCAGGTTGTGGTCTAAACAGTTCAAAATATGACTCAGCCACACTCCCCAGAAGCCTAAAAATCATTACCAGATATGTCATGTTCTTCAATAAAGATGGTATTTTGGGATACCCCCTTGTCACGTTTGTCACGTTTTTTATCTAAATTAAGAGTACAATGGCACGTTTTGTCACGATTTGTCACGTTTTGCCCGGACAGGTGTTTTCCCAAAAAAGGTTGAAATCGAGATACATTGCTACAATGTGTGGCCATTGAGGTTGTAAACCAGTGGCTGCAGATACAAGTATATCAATATATGATCAGTATGTGTTCATGTTTATCCACAACTCGATAAGCCAAGTGGTCAAGATGTGCTGAATTACAACCATCACAAACTGAAACCACGAGGCAATAACCATTTTTGACCCCCCATCAATTTGAAGTTCGGAGTTTCCCTAAGAGCTCTGGATCCGAATTAGTTCACCAAGCCCTGAGTCATCACTTTCAGACCCAGAGTCACGAAACTCCAATCCACCATCGGCCAAAGGTGGCTGATCACTGCGATATCTCCGGACGAGTCGCCCGACCTTAATCAGTCGAACGGCAAACATATAGGGACCGAGTTGTTCGATGATCACTACACACAGAGACACACACACATATATAATATAAAAAAGTATGATACATATTAGGTATAGAAATATAGATACATTTGAAACATATATGCACATGTTATCACATCACAAAAGAACATAAACCTCACTGCTAAGGTGATGAAGTTCAATGGGTTTTTTCTATCCACTGGGACGTCGACAGACAAACCCAGGCCCCCGGGGTAAGCCTGAGTAGCTTTGAGATCACGGCCACCCGCCTAAGTAAACACGGAAAAACTGATAGTGTATCAGTTTATCGAACAATCTGATACTTAGACAACATGACATGAACAGGATAAGAATTCAGCCCGGCACGCACTTGGTAGCACCAGAGACAGGATCTGCATATTGCCGAGTCGTTTCCAGTTTCAGAAACTGTTTGATACGATTCAGCTTCTGTCTTTTTGTGGCATTCAAAGTTCGACAAAGCTTCTTCAACCACGGGCAGTTGCCGCATAAAGTCACCTTAAGAAAAATGGAGATGAAATTCAATAAAGGTTGTACATGATAGATCGAGCCAACATATAGTGCAGACTAGGTTCCAGCTTTGGTGTCATGGCGCCGTACGCACCAAGGGCCACATTCACCGATATACAGCGATATTTCTTCAGAAGTTTCTTGGACGGACGAGGTGGTGTTAGGAAAAGAAACGGTTGGCATGGCACGAACTGATCATTTATCAGTTGCATGTTTTACAAACTACAAGTGAGCTATCCACCAAGGTTCCCGAAGCGGTTTATACCTCCACAGAAGGGAAGTACTGGGATTCTCAATTATGAAGTGCACGTTCTTGGCCATGAGATACACCAACCTTAATATTCGGCAAGTTGTTGACTTTTTTTTGGGGGGAGGCAAATGGCGGCACACCAGTTCACAGCTAAATTGCAAGTTGGAAACAAATAGCAAATTCTTCGGCACATCCTGTTGGCATCTTGAACACCAGGATACTGCAAATTTCCTGCGGAAAGTGGATAGGGGATTGTTAACTAAACTGTGTTTTGATGACAGTTCACTTTTGCCTGATGCCCTCCAATAAGATCGGTGAGTAGAACCGCGTGATCTCAGGGTTTGTATCAAACAAATCCGATCTGTTAGCAAAAGACTTGAAACAATGTTTTTCAGTACAATATTCAGTAAGTTGTCAACCAAGGGACAAGAATACCCACGATCCACAGGGAATTGCGATCCAGCATGTGGATCCTGGTTTCAACCGACGTGCCTTGGTTAACCACCACATATATATGTTTGGGGCTTGGGAAAGCGAGCGTATATAGTTTAGTTGCAGGTCAGGTGCGAAAGAGAACAATACAACGAGGCCAATGTTGGTGGCCAGGTTCATCCTCTGGTGATAAGCCACCTGCAAATTAACATTCAGGTGTACCACAGAAACATCAAAGCAAAAACTCATCCACAATAGCAAACACGTTCGATATATAGAACAGAAAAACCGAAGTGAAGCGAGAACCTATATCCAAACCGAGTTGCGTCCAAAGCCGCAGACTTCATCCCAAAGTATTCACATCCCGAATGCAGCATACCAACTCCTGGTATGGCGCTAAGATCATGTTAGTACTTGACTTGGTATTTTTTCGTGAAGGAAATCATTCAAATCTATTTGTTGGCTCCTGCAAATACTTCCAGAAAATCAAGGCCGTCATTTGGGTCCACGTCACCGAAGCCTCAATATATAGAAACTCAAAGATTTTTCCTTTAGAGGGGATGAGTTTCACAAAAGAACAGACCACCTTTAACCGATATAGTTTTCTTAAGCACATCCAAGAAACTGGCCAAAAGGCAAGTAAGCACCAAAGCAATGTTCGAGTACCGCATAGCTAAAACCACCCCTAAAATACAAGTTGGTGAACCTTCAGTTCGAAACCCCTTCAAAAAATGGCGACGGCAAACAAGCATCTTGCAGCAGCCAATCCAAGGCACGTGATGGAGAACATCAGCTTGACAACTATTTGGATGTGGCGAAGCTGCAACACAATTGAGGCAGTTCTGTTTCGCCATTGTTCACCCCGAATACCAAGTCTACTAATGTTGCCAGATCTTACCGGCCGGATCTAGACTAAACCCCAAAAGCCAGCCACAGCTCTCGAAAAGTATATTGGGCATCTCACCAGGAATTCTTTGAAGGTCACAGTACTAGAAAGTTCAATGTTTTGTAACAAAAGCAAAACTAGAAGTGTTCAGAACGACCGGGTGAGAGACTATCCCAAGCTGTTGCCATTTGGCATGGTGGGTTCGTCGGATCCTGCAACCCCATCTCAACCGTGAGCCACACGATGAATGATAGGGTGGTATATGGCCAGTTTTGGCAAATAGAGGTATATACACATATAGAAAAAATATATGTATACAGTACGTATATATATATATATATATAAACACTATAAATATGTTTTGTAGTTCCACTGGACCATCTATATCACCCTTCATGATTCAGGCACCTAAAAATGGAGGCTGGTTTAAGGGGATTCTCTTATATAAAGGTGCATACATCCATTTTTAGGTACCTGTTGTTTCTTTACATACGCATGTTGATTTCATCGTGCAGCAACACAGGATTACAAATCGGCACAAAAGTGTAGCCTATATAAACTTGCGTTTTTTGGCCTCAGACTCACCCATCTTCTCGATTTGCATCTTGAAGCTATCGCTTTGTTTCCACCTTGTTTTTTGGAACTTGAAAAACATTTTTGAAACGTATGACCACGCAAACATTCGGCCATGTCTGGGAGACCCAAGTGGCATTAAGTGCAGACACGGTACAGACTTTCCTGCACCTTGCGGCATTGCTCAGCAATCCTGAGTTGAACGAAGGGCCATTACTGGTGAAAGCCTCCAAATCGGAAGTGAGAGTACATGTTGAAACTATAATGGCACAGTATATTTGTTTCCAATCAAGATTCCATGGGTCTTCCATGAACTGTTTCTTCGCGATCGAATACTCCGTCATCTCCGCTTCTTTACGTGTATTCTTGGGTGTATCAAGCTTTTCTTCGCCTTTCTTTTTCTTCTTTTCGTCTTTTCCCTTGCCCTTGCCCTTACCCTTACCATCCTTACCCTTACCTTTCGACTTACCTGGCTTCGATGACTGTGCTGTTGCCTTAGCCTTAGCACTTGCCTTGCTTTTTGCTTTTGCTTCTGCTCCAGGGGGTGCCTTAGTTGTTTTCGCTGCCGCTGCAAGCAGTCTTTGGGCATGGGGGTTGATTGGTTGGGTTTTTGCGTTGACAAGGCATCCATCAATGATGTTCCGAGGCAAATGGGAGCATTCAGGGATCGTGAAGGGCAACTCAATGGGATAGCTGTCCTTGGCTTATTACCCCTAGTACCTAGTGAGCTTACTGGATTTGTAAAGGACACCGATCATGCATATGACACAAATTTCAGTATAACCGGTAAGTTTTTAGGACAAGTTACTGGGCGTTGAACTCCCCTAGCATCCATCTTTTTCTTCAACTCCTCCAGCTCACGTTCTGCCCACTTGTATCCCCTGGCTAGCCCCCATCCAATTTCAATTGGAGTCATCTGTCGTTTTCCACTTTCCCCGTCCTTTTCCGCTTTGGCCTTCTTCTTCCGGTCAGCTTTAGACTCTACAGGGGGAACCTCTTCCTGCTCCGCCTCCTCCTCCACTTCCTGCTCCGCCTCCTCCTCCACTGGATCATCCGGCTCTTCTGCCCACACCGCTGGATTGTACATTTCCCTGGCAGGGCAGCTGACACGAAGAACACTATATTATAGTTTATTTGTCTGGGGAGTGTGGTACTATAGTCGTTTGAAATTTGACACGGGCAAACATGTTTCAAAGTTTCTACCTACTTCACCTTCAGAACAAAAGTACCCAAGCCTCAGCCTCAACCATTCGTCGACCTTGTTGGCATGAGCTATGCCCCACTCATCATACAAATAGACGATGTACTTGATCGTCTCAATGACAAATTCTGGGGTCGAATCTGGGATTTGGGAGTAATCCTTCAGGTCATGGCTATATTGAATCAGCTCCTCCAAGTTCATGTTCAGGGGATCCGCATGTGCACTTGCCGCCTGGGCAAACATGTTTTGGAAAGCGACGACCCCTTGGGATGTACATGGTCTCCACCTCACCTTTGGTTCTGTTTTCTTTGGTACTGTAGACGTTGCATGGATCGACAATGTTGAAGATGGATGTTCTACTTGGGGACAGCCTCCATTGCATGCCAATATGAAGTCATTGAATCCATGTTTTGTCAAAGGTGTCCATAACACTTCCCCTGCCTCATGCTTTGCTTCTTGCTCTTCCCTTTCTTTCCTGGCCTGTCGTGCCTCCTTGTGCTGCTGTTTCTTTTTCAAAATCTCGTCCTTTATGTATGGGTGCTTCCCTTCAAAGGCGTTCTCCCTTTCCGCTTCCATCGCTGCTACATCCCCATCCGAACCAACCCATGAAGGCACAGCTGTAGACGCCATCTCGGAGTGGACCGACCATGCTGCCGGGTCAGTCCAAAGATCGACCTCATCCTCTTCAGATCTAGGTGGAAACCCCAACCACCATTGGTTGCCCCAAAACTGCCATCGCAAACCTCGGGGATCATGAATAGTAACCCTCCCAGGCCAAGATCTAGCTCCCAAATCAGCATGGGGGTCCACGTAGGAAGGATCCGTTTGCTGTTTTTCTGGCTCTTCAGCTATGTCCTGTTCTACCTCCACTTCAGCATCTTTTGGGGGTTCAGCAGTCTGAGTAGCTCCACCTTCTTGTGTCTCCTCAACTTGTTGTTCACTTTCTTGTTGTGTCTCCTGAACATTTTCTTCGCGTCCTTCTTCTGTGTCCTCAGCTTTATCTTCACCTGCTTGTGTCTCCTCAACTTGTTGTTCACTTTCTTCTTGTGTCTCCTGAACCCTTTCTTCGCGTCCTTCTTCTGTCTCCGCAGCTTTATCTTCACCTGCTTGTGTCTCCTCAGCCTTGTGTTCACTTGCTTCTTGTGTCTCCTCAACTTGTTGTTCACTTGCTTCTTGTGTCTTTTCAACCTTTTGTTCATCACGTCCTTCTTCTGTCTCCTCAACTTTTGCTTCACCTTCTGCTTCAACTTTCTCGTCTTCCCTCTCATAGTATTTTGTACTTTGGGAATCTGGGGGTTGAAAATCCTGTTGAGACCAACCACCACGCCACTCCCCATTTTCATCTTGAAGCTGTGAGTCAGACCACTTCTCCCAAGGTTCACAATATTGGCCATGTTCTTTTTGGGCTACTTCCTCCTTCAAGGGAGGGCTGTAAATTTACGTATCTCAAAACAGAGGGAACAACATAGAATGGAATATGACAATATTTGTTTGAAAAACAAATGGTATGCATAAATAACAAACATATTACAGTATGTAAATGTAAAATATACTTTGATATTTGGAAACATATTTGAAGCCAAAAAGTTTTCTCTCTCAACACTGCAGGTTTGCGATTCTTAAACCTCATGGCAATCCTGGAAACTCGAAAACACCCAAATGAAGAAACAAACAATAGATTTGTTTTGAAGTAAAAGGGTTTAGCAACATTCAATGTTTGCTTCAACCATCATAGGGTGCCTGGGGCCATTCCTTCCAACTGCCAAAGGTGCTTTTGGGATATTCTTGATCACCACCTTCACCAGATTCCTGGGTGCAAAGAGGGACGCAAAGGTTGAGAAACATGCGGTTTGAAAATTTCAATGTTGGTTATACTCTGCAAATCTCAAGATGACACATGTTGGGAAGCAACATTGCAGTTTTTGTAACAACCATTTCTAATTACAGATGATTCGTGCGAGACGCAGCATCCATCCACCAAGTTGGGTTTTCTACGTCGGCTTCGGGTACACGAATGTTAGGCTCCCACTCCTGCTCACTTTAGATGAAATTCGACTAAATCATGAAGTACTTTAGCAACCAGATATCAAAAGAGGTTCGAGCCCTTAACATCAACATAACTTAAGAGTAAGGGGTTTGCTTTTGGATCTACCCTTGACCCAGAAACGACAGACCCTTTTACAAGATAAGTTTTTCGACTGGAAAGGTTTTTCTTTGGGTGTGGCCCACCATGTTTTCAAAACATTCTTACCAGCCAAAAAAAACGGACATAAAGCTGCTCGATCACCAAGGACCTCGTTGTCAGATCCTCCAGGAAGCTCCATAGTGGCTGACAGCCTGCAGTCACACAGAGTTAAATGAGTTAAATGGGACGGTTGATTTGCGTCGAGGCCATTCAAATGAAACATCATGAAAAATCTAATCCACTTTGTAATATAAGGAGTAAATGGAACAAAAATGAAACTGCGGGGAAAACAACATGGGGAACATGAGTGATACCAGATCGAGAAACATTCCACCAGGGTGTTGGTATCCATGACGCATTGTTTCCGCATCCTGAGATTGCAGAACCAACAGTTTGAAAAATAAAACGACATGGGATCAGATATCCATCTTGATTGTTTCACGTTTTGACGGAATAATTTTGAAGTCCATTGTCAAAAGTAGATTCGGACACCGTGACACCACGTAGATGCCGACCAAGGATCTTGAGCATTTGAATCAACTGGCTCCATCGGCTCGTCATTGATACCCGCCATATTTGCCTCCTGCACGGGGGCATACTTTGGGTGTAGAGTGTATATACATGTCAGTGGTTTACAAACTGGTTTCAAAACAATGGCAAAAGCATTTAAAATGATGATCAAGAATTGCTTTAACAAGTGAACATATTTTGGCCAAAGTATCCTCTGGATTGTATGGCACCGTCTCAAGTAGGTCCATGGACGAGCGACTACCACTCTTGCGATTGCGACGAGATTTTTTTGCTAAGTCGTGTATAATACTGGCCTGGTCTTGCAACCATTTCTCATGATCATGTCCTGGGAGTTGTGGTATCGACAACTTGTAGGTGGTCATCATACCTTACAAGCCAGGATCCCCGGTATATATATTCTGAAGGAACTTAACTCATAATTCGATCCGATGATACATTCTTTCTATAAGAATTGGGAACTAGACCTACTTGATAATTACAAATCAAAATGATAAATAAATCAAAAATGATAAATGCAAATTAGGCTACTTGAAATGGCATCAAACACCACCCTCCTAGTCCAGAATCGTTGTTGCGTGGAAGACCCCAGCCCAACTTCTTCAGCACCAATGGTGATTTTGGAGAAGGCATGTTTCGCCCAATTTGTTCTCAAGTTTCTATGTCCCACCAAAGAACCCGTTCGGGCCAAGTATTCCCCATTGTCATCAGAAATTAATGCGGTGTACAACGCATCTTTAAGAAACGCAACCCTGGCCGCGTGTTGGGCCCCGAAATCGATCATGTTTGATCACCCGTCTTTGATCCAAGGATGCAGCAGCGCCGGCGAGTTGAACCGACATGCTGTCCCAAAAAAGTGGGAAAATTCACCGGCTGTGGTTCTGAAAACCTAGCAATCGATCTGTCAGAGTTAAGTGATCAAAAAAAGTATCACATTTCAAATCGACACCAGGTGGGATCATGCACCAATCCATTATATAAATATGTGATTCGTTTGAAAAAACTCATCTATCACAGTCACGACGGTGAAAGCAAAATCACATCCCGAACAAAAAAACATACGTAACATAACGTTATTTGTCATGTCCTTTTGGTGGCGCAACATGTTATGACCTGCATGCACATATACCATGATTTTTTGATATATTGCAGAGCCAGCATCATCAGTCCAGCGCTGAAAAAAACAAATTTTGCATGCAAAATTTGTTTTGGCAACTAGTAGCGCTTGCGGCAACAGCCATGGATCGCCATGTGACGATCTATATAGCTCAAGAAAGTACATATATCCACCAAACGCGCATGACAGTCTAAGATACCCAAAAGAGGCCCAAAATTAAGATAACAATGGCCAAATTAGCAACATTGGCAAATTAAGCTACAATCAGGCCGTCTTGGTCGAACATGTGCGCAAAAGTACAATTGCGTAGCATCGAACATGTGCGCAAGTGCAATTGTTGCGTCGCATCGAACATGTCCCATGCAATTCGAACATGTGCACAGTACAATTGCGTAGCATCGAACATGTGCACAGTGCAATTGCGTAGCATCGAACATGTGCGCAAGTACAATTGCGTCGCATCGAACATGTCCCATGCAATTCGAACATGTGCACGGTACAATTGCGTAGCATCGAACATGTGCACAGTACAATTGCGTAGCATCGAACATGTGTGCAAGTGCCATTGCGTAGCATCCAACATGTGTGCAAGTACAGTGCATGTCATTGCACCCCACCCCACCCCCCCACCCCAACCCCACCCCAAAAAACCGCTGCGCGCGTTTGCGGAAAACGGAAATTTGCACGGCGTGCAGGCGAAAATACGAAATGTGCAGAATTTCACGGGGTCACCTATCACC
>OMLO01000958.1_pt1 | contig 21041 bp, 17 predicted proteins | sample 1674811 | NCBI WGS metagenome assembly OMLO01 (sample SAMN06265003, study PRJEB25207) | coral metagenome | isolation source: Coral host | place: Mexico:La Bocana,Puerto Morelos, Mexico | collected 2008-11-13 | reverse complement strand
TTATGAACGAGCTACGAACATGGCAGCGGCTACAGAAATCCCAGTCCATTCTTCTGGATGGTAATTGCAAAGATCTTACAATAATTAAAAGAATCAACTGAGTGGAACAAGTTTTGTTTTCAGTGAATCCTGTTTGAGGGAATTGACTGAGTCTGTGGTTGTTGGTGAAGATCTTTCAAGGCAACAGCATATCTCCCAAAGGTTTTGTTGCGTACAGTCATGTAAATTGTTGAAATTAAACGAAAGGATTTGGACACTTGTACTCCCCTCTGGTTCTTGCGAGGATTTGCCATAAATAGCTTGTCGTGTGTCTCTGGTTGAAAGTGATATAGATATTATGTTTTTAAAATATAAAATTAACGGAATGAAGAGCAAGGTTTATATAACAAATGTCTTGTTGTTTTAGGTCCTTTCACTCTAACTGGATTTAGGGTACAAGTGTATAGGTGAGACTTATTAATTTTTTATTAGTAGGTAAATGAAATGATTGTCATTGGTAATACAGTGTGATATTAGGATGTTATTACTAATTTGTTTAATATGTTTAATATATATTTTTTTGTCAGACAAACTTGTAGACAATGGTTCTCAGCTGTGATAACTGCACATGACATTATGTCAAGGGTAAGACCCGTCTTATACGCTAACAATACATGTATGGTATAACTGTTCAGTATTCAGTATAGGGAAGATATCTTTTTACAAACATTGCTTTTGTTACTCAAATATGCCAACCACAAGAGCAAAAGATCCTTTGTTTCGGCAGCCAATGAGGCTCTGGTTGGCATATTAATGACAATAGGTGACATCAACAATAATTATCTTCCCTATATCAACTTAACAGTTGAGAGACAGCCATAAGACAATACCATCAAAGTTTAGTTCTTAAAGTGAAGTTGTTTTACAACTGCAATGGTCAGTTGGCATCTCCTTTACTACCCATCAGGTTAGGATTTGTTTTTATAATTTACATAAAAAAAGAGTCATTGTCTCGGGCTGACAGTCTGCGTCTATGATAACTGGCTATTGACCTGGTCCCGTGTTTTTTTTCAGGAGCTAAGTGTCATGGATGATACAGTGTTGCAGACACATAGAGTTAATCCCAAACTTATCCAAGTCATTCTTCTTGCAAATGGTAAGCCATTTTATTTGATAAATTAAAACAATTTGTTTTTCTTGAATTGCTTTGACATGTATTGTACATGCTCACATTGTTAATGATTTTAATTCAAGCTTAAAGAATTGCACACAAAGTCATTGAAACATTCACTAAATATAAATGGAAAGTCTTGAAAAAATGATAGATAAGAGATGTCAAAATCTCAGGCTTAAAATCCATTTGACACATTCCACATTTATTTTAATTGTGATAGTAATTTATGCAATATAAGTTTACTGCATTCATGTGTCTAACAGAACTGTAGCCTTAAAGTTTTAAGGAAAAGTAGTATTGAAAGCAGTGACTAGTTTTCAGAAAATGGAAAATCATAACATAATGTGAAACATGTAATTGAAGTGTGGAAAAAAGTTTGAAATTTTGTCCAAGCAGCAACAAAATTTACATAAGAGTGAAACCAGGTGGCCTTACTGGCATGGCAAGACATGATGATGATGATGATGAAACCAAACAGCTGTGATTTCTGTTCTGGGAGTATTGTTTTACTGAAAGGTGGTAAAAATGTGGGAAAAGTGCAGTCAGACCTTTTTACTACAGACACCAAAGTGGAAGAAATTTTATCATGTGACATAATTATGGAGGTATCTGTATTAAGGAGGTGGTGATTGTGTTTCTCTGGGACCAAGTGCACTTTTTGTAATTTAGGGGTGTCTGTTTTATGGTAGCCTGTGAATGCAGGCACATTTCTAGCTGTCACTTGTCTCTGCCGAAAATATTTTCCACAGAGGCAACCAGAAATACGGTTGCATTTGCAGGCTAGTATTGTTGGAGGTGTTCACAAGGAAGGGTTCAACTGTAATACATTAACTCACTCATATTTACAATACTACTTGTGAGATAATAAGCAGTGTACAATAAGTGATTTCTCTTACAGAGGCAGAGTTGGATAGTCTATTGCGAGGAGAGCTTGTTCGAGTATTGCCAATGAGACAGCATCGCCACTCACAAGTTATCATCACTGCACCACTGGCTACACAAACACAAACTAGTTCTCTTTCTTCAGTAGCTCCATCGGTAGGACATTGCTGATTTTGTATTCATGTAGAAGGAACACAAAAAGGCACACGTAGCAGTATGGGACAGAGGAAAGTAGCTGTGTAGAAAGGTCAAGGTTTTGGGAAGTTTGGGATGTAATATGACACCTGTCATTTTTTGAGGTGGTTCAACATTTTTGTCTTAAAAAAAAATGCTTATTGCAGCATGTAATTATGTAACACAATCAAAAATACCTCAACAAATGGAAACCAAACAGAAACAGATACCTTTTACAATACAAATGTGGTTTTTATATGCATTTTTTGTCAGTGAAATTGATTAACTGGCTGTTGTTAAGAGGTTACTTTGGCAAAAGTTATTTTGGATTCATTTTAGTCGCCATTGCTGTTGTGTAGAGGTGGCTGTTAGTAGAGGCTTAACTGTAATACATAAAATATTAAATATTGTTAGTGGCATACTCCAATTTTTCGTTATTGTCATTTGTGTTAGACGTGGCAGTTGTATGCTGGACTAACACAGGGTACGAACTCAAACAACCTGCCAAACTGCACAGAGCCAGGATATCAAGGACCTGTGTCAACCACAAGCACTAGGCTAAGTACTGCATCTTCACCTGTGAACTCGCAAACTCCAAGTTCCACCAAAGAGAGGAGAAAGTCCACTGAAACAAGGTATCAAATTGGTGTAGTGTGGGTAGTTATGTGTGGGTAGTGTAGTTTTGGGTATGGCTTATCCAAGCTTGCTGAGCTTGGGGTGATCACTCTCGCAACCTTGTCTGGTTTATTTAAAAACAAACCCAAGCCAAAACCTAGCCTTGTCAATGCATTTCAATACCTGTGTTGGCTTGTTTGATATATACATAAAAAAGATCCGCTATTTGAGGTTTTCTTTTAAAACAAACTACAGTACATCTGCAAGAGTGTTCCCACATTACATCTGTCAAAGAGAAACAGGCTTACAACAACTAGAACTTGCGAAATAGTACTGTTCTAAGCTGTTTTCCTGCCTTTTAACTAGTTTTCATTCTTTTATTTCCAAAGAAATCGCAGCTCCACTTCACGGAGAAGTACAAGGTCAGAATCAGCAAACAGTCCACCATCATCCAGTGATACTCTTCAACAAACACCTCAGACCTCTCAGTCATCTTTCACTCCCTCATCAACTGCTTCCTTGATGTCAACACCAGTTCAGCTCAGTACCAAGACTTCACCACCTGAGGCACACATGTCTCCTACCAAAAACACAAGCGCTTCAAGTTCAGTTGGATCACCAACAAGTTTACCAAAGAAGTCTCCTATAAAGCAAACAATGTCCCCAAAAACTTCACCAACAGTGTTGTCATACAATTCTTCACCTGTCTCCAATGCTGGCATGAGCGCAATGGGTAGTCCTTTCAGGGCCAATCCATTTTGTTCATCCCCCGATTTAACAGCTGTCGCAAGTATGGCAAGTCCAATGAGTGGAATTCCCCACATGGGAATGCGTTCACCAGGTCGTGCAGGGCATTCCAGAGCTCAAAGTCCACACCCATTATACTCGCATGCAATGGGGCATCTCAACCTTTCACCCAATCAGCTGTATGCCCTGCAACTTCAGCAACAGCAGCAACAGCAGCAGATGCAACAACCAGAAAACCAAGAGTATTTGTCCAAGTTGCGGCATCAGCACTATCAAAGTCTCCTGCACCAGTATCAAATGCACTGTTATCAACTGCAGCTCATGGTACAGCAGCAACAGCTCATTAAACAGATGCCTCTAACAGCAGAGCAACAGCACATCTTAGCAGAACATTATAACCAACTCCTTTATCAGTACCAGTGTGCGCACATTTTTCAACAATTGGCAGCAGTCACCCAGGAGGAGCAATTATCAATGTTTCACCCAATCAATGAAGGTGACATCCGCACACTTCCAGAGAGGATCCAGCAACAGTTGCGGGAAGATCAGGAACGTCAGAAGGTGGAGCTGCAGAATCTGATGCCCAAACTGGAGCCAGAGCAGCTGCAGACATTCTTTACTTGTCTTCAGCAGCAGAGCATGACAGCCAAGCAGATAGAACAGCTTTACACTGCGTTGTTACAACAGCAGGAAGCACAGAGGAGACCAGCACAAGCACAGAGGGAGCAGCCAGAGGATGAACAACAAGAAGAGAAACTACAGCAATGTCTCCGACAAAATCAGGTCATTATATTTTGCTTCACTTACTGTGATGTATGCCTTTGGCGCCATTGCCATTTGTTAGGTTTGACGTCTGTTAAAGCGGTTTTGAACTGAGTGTCGGAAGTAATCACGCAATAACTTTGGTTTTGGTTTTGTTGTGGTTTGAGATTGGCTGAGTAGTCTAAGAAAGTGGTTTGGTGTTTGTTTTGGTTTTTCCACACTCAATTAAAATCTGCTGTTATTTCCCTTCAATTTGTCTAATTAGTCCAAGAAGTAAGGGTGTCAGAATTGACAAGGCCCCATGATCAGCAGTGATAATGGACCCCAAACACAGCATTGCAGGCACGTTTCTTCATTCAGATTGGCTCCCAGGCCGGGGGTAGTGTTGAAAGTTTTGTTTTAGAGCGGTCGACAAACCACTCTTGAAATTCAGGAATCTAGAATCCTCTATTAAAGGATTGTTCTCTCAGAATGTACGGCAAGTCTGGATATATTGTTGTAACGAGTAGATTGGTCAGATGAGCAAACCTTTGCGATAAAGGGTTAAGTATATTGCAGTACATAGAATTTTCGGTTCATTACTTTGGATCTGACAAGTGATTTCTGATTTCAACACATCTTACAGGAGCAGTTACAGAAGTTCCTCCAGTTACCAAAATCGCCATCCTTAAAGCAAGACCTCAAACCCAAAGAAGAACCTAAACAGGAAGCTGCCTGTAGCAGCTCTTCACCTCAACAGAATTTCTCACCCTCGCCTTCTTTCTCTCCCTCGCCAAATTCCGACTTTATCGTCCATCACTTACCCGGCCCGTCTGGTACAGCTTCTTCATCTAACGTGGCCAGCGACGACAAACCTGAAAGTGATCCCTGTGTTGGGTCGTCCACTTCAGATAGCCCAAAACATCAACTAAGCCAAAGCGTTGATGAGATCGAATTGACATCAACAACTGCTGAAGGACAGACGCTCATTGAACAACTCTTGCAGCATCACAAAAAGTCTATCGAGGAAAGCAGACAAGAGACATCAGCAAAGGTTTGACTAATTAAGATCAGAAATCCAAAACACTATCACGGTCTCGATTTTCTTTTGTTTAAACTCGATGAATTATGATGCTTTTGAAAATCTACTTTCCAAGAGTCTTGTTATTTCAAGAACATAATTTTATATTTGTTTGTCGTTTGCTTGTAGGCAAGAAAGTCCAAAGCTTCCTCTGAAGAAAAGAGAAGCAAAAGGCAAAGGAAATCCACAGAATTAAATTCCTGCATCCCAAACAAAGACGACGGTGTTGAGAAAAAAGATAGCAAGAAAGCAAAAACCTCTCCAGCTTCTGCTTCATCTACAGAAGATTTGTCAATTGCAATTTCATCTTCATCATCTCTTAGTTCTTCCAGCAAGCAAGATAAGTTAAACTCTTCTGTTCCGCAAACTTCCGCTGAAAACAAAAACAAGCCTGTTGTCAATGACACACTTCGAAGAAATTTGGGTATTGTTGACTCACCTCCTGTAAAGGAGGAAAACCATAGTAAAGCGGAGAGTGAGTCAGCAACGATTCTCAAAAGTAGGGATAAAATGTCTTTAAAGGTACAAGATGGAAAACCTACTGCTGTGAAAGAGAACAGTGTTGATACGATGGCACTAAAATTGCCATCAGGGGATGAAGAGAAGGAAGGTTCTCTGGAGGGAGCTGCACCATGGATCCCAGAAGAGGTAACTTATAATGCCCCAGGGGAATCTTGTGTTAGTGCCAAAGCTACTGATTCCTCCAAAAAAGAGGACAATCAAGGTTTAATTCAGAAGGGCCCAGAGAACGCACCTGTAAAGGACATTATAACAGGTGGCAACAAAAGTAGAGCTTTACTGGGAACAGAGAAAGTTTCGTCCCAAGCACCGGAGAAGGAAAGTCCCAACGTTCCTAATTCAAAGTCCCGTGATCAAAAGAAAGAACGTCCTCAACTAACAACAACAGTTAGAAGCGCGAAAAAGGCATCTGATAAAAAGACGCCAATTAAAGACCATTTAAAATCACCAGCTCTGAGTTTCTCTAAGAATAACTTCTCTGACAAAGGTAAGCTTTCTGTGAACATTTTAGAAAAGACTGACTCAGAGAGTGTCGCTTCCAAGACCATGAAAGCTGCTACTCCCATTGGTTTGCAGCAGAAACCATCGTTGAGTTCAGAAGTTAGGCCTGTGATCGCAACAAACTGTTTCTCGGTTTCTTCTTCGAATTCTTCTGATCACAATGGAGAGGTTTTTACTGGTGAAGGGCTTAAAACATACTCAAAAAGATCCAGTGCAAATAAAAGGAAATCTGTCTCTAAGGAGAGTTCTGTAGAAGATAGTTCTACTGGCAGTAAAGTTTTAAAGATGGACAACAAGAAATCCTCAGAGGATGATCATATGAAAAATGTAACACCCGAAAATAGTAACATAGAGCTGACCAAGAAATTGAACAAAAAGTTGTCAAATTCACAACTTGCAGAACAAACTATACACCGGCTGCCACAAAACTCTGCGATACCGGCAGAAAGGAGCAAAGTTTCTCGAAAAAAGTCAACTGAAGAAAGCAAGGTGCAGTCAAAAAAGGTCAAATGCGAAGAAAACAAATCTACTAACGCGAGTACGGACACAATTCAACAAAAGCCATTCACAAGGTTAGAACTGAAAAATATTGTCAATACAAGAACAGAAGGGGACAGTCTTGTGGATTCTGTCAGTTTTGTGGCTGATCAAGTAGTTAAAGAAGTATCGATTAATCACAGTCCAACTTTGAAAGATATGCCTGGTAATTTGTTCGAGGGTGGTGAAGTGAACATTGCGAGACTAAGTGGCAGGAGCAAAGAGAGAATCAGAGAGATGTCCAGTAAGAAAAAAGAACTGAAGGCAAAGGAGGAAAAGAGACGAGAGAAGAAAAAGGCAAAGGCTTCTGAAGGTTTATCCACTGTCGTAAACAAAGAACCAGACGCAACGGAGAGTCTTGAAACAGTGGTGGATTCCGTGCTTGATGAAGAAATTCCTGTTATCTACAAGGGTGAAGGTAACCAAAAGTGTCCAGTAAATTGTCACAATATGTTCTGTAGCTAATGAGAAGTAAAATCATGCTAGTAGTGAATTTAGTTAATATGAGCAATCTATGTTTCCAACTTTCAGAAGATCAGGAAAAGCAAAGTTTGGTTGCGACTGAAACTAAGACTGAAGGTAAGCCTGTTGTGTGTGGTGGCTTCATCACAAAGGTGGCTGTAATGTTTTAAGAGACACCTTATACTTACCAATTCCTTTGCTGGGCAACAGATGTTGTACCTTTGTATCAAAATCTACTGTAACTTGCAGTGGTGAATATTGAAACAAGGCTCTACATACTGTTTAATTTTAGAAAGTAAGTTCTGTAAAGGAATCTAAACCGTGCAGTTAGATCATATTGACATATGTTAAGTGATGAAGATGGTGAATTTTGAGCTCGGTAATGAAATGTGAAAGATGAATTACTCAACATGACACCTGTTACATATGAACTGTCATGTTGAATAATTCATCTTTCACATATTGACATAGTTGTTGTAGAAGTTTGGTAATAATAATGCTTCTCTTTTGGTTTTTAGCAGATAAGAAAACTAGTAACGAAATCAAAACTGACGAGAAGTCAGCTAAGAAGACAACGAAAAAGGAGTCTACGACAGGTCGTAGCCGAGGAAGACCAAGGAAAAAGGAAATGAACCACGGTAACAGTGATGGTAATTTTTCCAAATTAACCTTTGGTATAGTCCATCTTTTACTCCCTGCATAGGTAATGAAAGTGGTAGGGACCTAAAAGTAGTACATTAAATATGATGTTCTGTTTTTTCCTGCAGGCGATGCAGTCTCGCCAAGTTCAGAGCAGTTCTTTTTGCAGGTACGTTTTGGACACAGCGACGAATGTGCATTTTGTGTTTCCAAGAATGTTACGAGAAGAGCTCTTGCGAAAATCACGTTTAACTTTTGTATTCTCTCTCTCTCTCTGTGTTCTCCAGGACCGTGTTTGTGCCAGCTTACCTGGCTTACCACCGTGTAGAGATTGCCGAGATGATGTTGGACAGAAGACAGGTTTAGAATGCTGCAGATTTAATTCATTCAGAAGGTAGGTCGTTAGTTCGTGTAAAAACGCGACTAAATCAGATTGCTCTATTGCAATCACACCGCGTGACCACTCCCTAAGACTGCCGTGTAGTTTTGTGGCTTAGTTTACTAGAAGGATTAACTGACTTGTACGTTAGAGATGCCTTTTTTTCCAATTGCCTTTCTATATTTTTTTTGGTTTGACGTCGCACGTGAGTAACCTTTTGGTCTGCTCTCAGTCACCGGGCAATCAGAATTGCACTTGCGAACGTGATTGTGAAATTTCTGTCCAAAAGTTCTGTCGTGTAATAAATCTCTTATCAATCAAGCCTGTTCGGGACCGTACTGGGGGTATATCGGCCATTGGTCTCTTAAATTGCAGTGTGCGGACCTCACTGAGTTCTGTCCGTACTGTCAAAACCGGTGGGGCCGATATTCTGCCAGTGCGACCCTTGCGCCTGGTCAATAAGATGTTGTTATTATCTGGTCAGATGGTCTTGATGTAAATCCGAGCTTTCTGATTGGTTCTCTCTTGGTCGGGATTTTGACATAGACACGGAAACAGTCATAAGTCGTGTAATGCGTTTCTGTTGTGTTTGTATTTGTTTTCGAAAGCTGGCAAATCAAAGTTTGCAATTTCAACGGAGTGCCAAACAGTTAACTGCTTACTAACCTAATTTGGTCGAGCCGTACTGGGGACTATAGAACCTCGGTTCTTTTTGTACTGCCACGACCTCTAGCCAATATTCCCCAGTACGGCCCTCTCGCTTTCTCAGTAAGAGGTTAACACCACCTGACTCCTGTACAATCCTAGTTGGTGTTGTAGTGCAGGGAAGATAAATTCTAATACAGTCTAATGGATCTCTTATCTCTTGGACGAAGGCTAAAGAAAAAGAAAAACGGTGACATCTTAACTGCTGGATTCCAGTTGCCTGAACACGCAGCTGCCGAAGATTTCTTTCCTTGGGTAGCCCATGACAAAGGTTAGTAGGCTTACCAAACTTTTTAGTAACTTTAAGAGTGCAATCTAATCCTGCCAAACGGAGGCTAATTTCTTGAAACGTTTTCATTAAATAATGCTGGGGGTAACCCTGCGATGGACTAGCATACCATCCAGGGGGGGGGGGGGGGGGGGGGGAGTAGAAATACTCCTAGTCGCTTCATGGTATTGAAAGTGGAATAAGCTCCGACATGATGGGTCACTGGTGTGCAGACTTAACCTTACCTTTTTTTAAAGAAAATTCAGATAAACGAGAACGACATGGAAAACCGAGTTAACACTTCGTTTTCTGTGTTAAGAGTTTATTTAATACCTTTTTAGTAGTCCTCACTTCTTTTTATGGACCGCGGCTGATCTCAAAAGTTGTTTTATTTTTGTAATAGTTGAATGGCTTGACAAGAAGACTTCTCTTTACATCCTGAGTAATGTTGGAGATCAGTTTTGCTCGGTGATGCAAGAAGAAAAGAAAGCATTTCTTTCTGCTGGAACAGATGGCAAGCAAGGTTAGCTAATCCTTTTCATACATTATATATAAACGAAGAAATCCTACTAGTTTCCTCTTTTTAGACTAGACTTGTTTCACCTCGTTTGGTTTTCTTTATGTTAGTAATACTTCTGACAGCTGGTCTTTTCTCTTATCAGTGGTCACACAAGTGTTGTCCGTGGATAGGAACGCATAAGGGCGACATGGACGTTTGCCGCACCCATGTCTGTCATAATTTCAGCTTCATTTAGAAGATAGCATTTAAAATTTACAGGAGAAATTATCAAAACGAGTTTAAAATACACGACTTTTCCTGGCCTTGGTAAAAACAATTGCGATCAATTGGTAGCAAATACAAAACTTTACAGTTAAACTTTACAGGTGTTTGTGTTAATTGGCTAGGGTGACATCACGAAGTTTTCCTTATTCCTTAACTGTGCAATCCGTCTGCGACGAACTGGAGGTAAAAATGAAAGCAATGTTGTTGTTTTTTTCTTCTCAGTATCCGTCGCCTATAAACGAGCCGTTCAAGGTGTAAGAGAGATGTGTGATGTGTGTGCGACTACCATCTTCAACATGCACTGGGTGTGTCACAGGTGTGGGTTTGGCGTGTGCCTGGATTGTTACAACTTGCGCGTCCAGGAGAGAGAGCGACAGTCTGGTAAGTCTCGCTGTAATTTGCCTTACACGTGATCAGTTCAAATCGATCTAGTGATAAACGGAAGAGATTAAAAAGTCTTCGAGAGACTGCAGCCTTATGAAGGGGGAGGGTAAGGGCTTGGTGTGTCGCTATATCCCCGCTTTTTTGGAGACAACAAAGCTCTATCTTCGTCGTGCCAAACAAGAATTATGTTGATTCTTTCTATGTAGGCTCAGCATGAATTTAACTCTTTCATTCCTTTAGTCGCTTTATTTTCTTTTCGTACAGGCCTTGTAGGAAAGCGAGTGTTCGAGTTCAAATGGGTAATGTGTTGTCCTGGAATTTGTCATCAACCAAAGTACTTGTCAGTGGCTCAGATTATACCCAAAACAGGTAATTATACATGATCCATGAATAGTTAGTGTTAAGAGACAAAGGAATTTCATTTTAGCCTGAATTTCATTTTCACCTACAACATATACATACTTAGATGAAAGACTGAATAAAATACTTTATATTAATACAGTGTTAGAAAATACTTTTCTTAAAACAGTCTACATGGACGGATAATGATATGTTAGTCGCTCGTAAACTAATAATCTTGAGACTTAATTGAACCAAAGAGATATATGACCTATAGGAATACACGGATCAACCGTAGCGTATCGCTAGATTCATTTAGCTGCTTCATTGTTCGAATTACACTTTCCTTTTTTTCTAACCTTTCACAGTTTTGTCTGACCTTGGCGACGAATTGCATAGAGCAAGAGACGCATGGAAGATTGGAAAAACATGTCCTTGTAAGTCAGTCGGTAGCGAATCTGGTGCTAAAATAACTGAACTTCCCAATGACGTTACGGCCCAAAATGGAAGCAATGGTGTAATTGCTAGCGGGGAAGAAACAAGTAATTCCGCTGTGACGACGGAAACCTCGTCTATTGCTTCTTCAAACCCAACTGGTGGTGCAGCGGACAGCGAGTCTAGCTTTGATGACGATGTCAACCTGATCTGCGATGAAAAATTAGGTATAGATTCACCGGCGGATCACGAACAAGAGTGGCTGACCGAGGAAAAGCGACGGAACCACTTCACCAAAAAGGCCGGATTCGGTTTAGTTGAAGCCAAACCGCCGAGAGACAAGAAGGTTTCGTCGGGTTTGAGTCTCCTTATGGATTACAACTCATCAACGGAGGCCTCCCCTTGCGATTCCCCCGTCAAAGACGTTAAACCTACCACTGGAATGTTCAATTTTTCCTTGGGCGGCCCAGGGGGTGGCCTCTGTGGTCTTGACCTACTTGTGCTCGCTTGTGAGAGAAATGGGGAGTATTTTAACAGCATCAGTTTGAACACTGAGAGCCAAAAAGAAGCGGAAAAACTAAAACCAGCTCCACAGAGCAAGCAAGTGGCCAAAGAGATTAGAAATGGTAAGATTTATATTATGGTAAGCTAACTGGGTTGGATTTGGGACCGTTTGTCTTCTTTGTCATCTCCAAGGTGTTATCTTAAAAGTAAAATACTGTACTAACTCGAGAATGAGATATTTATTACACACATGAGCCACCTCGTGGTTTATGTCCGGAACGAAGGATACACATCCTCGCTCTATCCCGCCACACTTTGTCGGAAAGACTCGCTTCGTATCTCATAGTACAGATCTAGAACTCGATTAAATTGAAGAGTTTTCACAAATTCCACATTTTCGCTGGCCTTTCATTTCGCCTCTTCCATTCTAACCGTGTTCATGTTATCAGCTTCTCTCCCAGTCACCACACCCAGTGAACCGACCAGTGCTGAGAGCTCGGTGGAGGTGCGACAGCATACAGTGTCCCTCACGCCTGATTCGTCCGATGCCGATGCGTGCTCGGATGCACCGCATTCTTGGTTGTGTGATGGTCGCTTGCTGAGACTGCACGATCCTAGGGCACCTGGAAACATAAAAGCGTTCGAGTCTCGATGGAAAAAGGGCGAGGTACTTCTCTCAGTCTGTAATGTTAGAGCTGCCCGTTATTATTAGCCCGAGTCTTGAGAGTTTTACAAGTGGTTTGAAACAGCAAATTTTAAGGCATTCATTTGTGCGCGCAGGGGGGGGGGGGTCTAACAGCTCATTGTCACATGACTACTTTTTAGATTTAAACCATAAACCATATTTTTAATATTATTAAAAACTGGATCATCGGGGGCGTTGTTACTTTTATAAACACAACGTCGATAAGCTGCGCAGGTCTCCGCTGCCATGCACTACTGTAGAATCCAAACCTCTTCAGAACCTTCCATGACTGTTGTGTGTTTGTTGTCGTTTTCATTAGCCTGTTCTGGTCAGCCAAGTGGACAAATATCTGAATCTGGACATCTGGACTCCCAAATCGTTTGGCGAGGAGTTTGGTATGTTTTCTTTTAAATGACACAAAAATAGAACTACTTGAATGTGCAGTTTAAAAAAATAGCGCTTAAGTTCGGTTTGTTTTCTTTTGAAAGAATTAAAGTTCGCAGTAGATGTGATGGCCAAGGGTAGCTAATTACCAGTGTTTTTCGCCGCCATAATTTGGATTATGACGCAAAATGTTCATATTTTGTTTCGTTTTCAGGTGAGGAAATATCCGATGTGGTTAACTGTAGAAATGGCGTGGTAGTGGAGCGTTTTAAAGTTGGCGATTTCTGGCAGGGTTTTGAGAGCATTAAAGGTTTGTTTGCATTATAACGTTACTAAGCCCTTTTGAAACACATCATTTATAAACGCTCTCGCCTTTAACTTCACATGCACATTTACATAACACTACTAACAAACTGAAAAATATTGTTAAAGCAGAATTTGTTGTTTTCCAATTAGATCGTCCTTTGGATAGCAATGGCGAACCAATGTTGTTAAAACTCAAGGTAAGTATATATTTTTTAATTATATGATTCCAAGTTTGCATTATTATGCAAGTAATTAACATGTTAACTGTCCCACGCTTAAAATGTTAACTCTCGTTTGATTTGTGACATATCAAAGCAAAATCCTCCAGCTGCACGTTTCGTTTTTCCTGAAAGTTCGAGGCTCGCCTGTGTCTTCTTTCTGACAGAATCTTATTCGCACTTGTTTCATTTTAGGACTGGCCGCCGAAGGACGACTTCAGTGAAAAGTTACCGACCCGGTAATTGTTTTTTACATTGTGCGCTTTTTAGTTTAATATCGCAGAATAGCAAACATGTTGTATTCTCACGTAAAATTTTGCTCATGTCCATATGTCAATCTTTTTTGACAGGTTTGAAGATCTGATGAACAATGTTCCGTTACCAGAATACACCAGGAGGGACGGCTCAAGAAATTTAGTTTCAAGGTAATCTGGAGTGATGGTTACTTGTTTGCCTCTTGTTTGACGTTCACACCGTGTTAACTTTTCTTGATTAAATAGGATATTCGATTAAGCTATCATTCTGTGTTCTTTTGCTGCAGATTTGTCACATAATACAAGTTACTAGAAAACAATAACTGAAGGTTTTGTTTTGTTTTGTCTTTCTTAAGGCTGCCAGACTTCTTTGTCAAACCAGATCTGGGGCCAAAGATGTACAATGCATATGGTAAGGATTTTGTTTCTCATTCTCATCACCAGAAATGTTTGTTGGTATTTGCAAGCTTCTTCACAGGAGATAGGTATCTGCATTGTTTGAGTTTAGCAATTGCTTCATAAAAATCGTGCAACTTGCTATTTCCCAATCATAGCGAAAATCATAGCTGTCTACTTTGAAATCAGGGGCAAAATTCTAATCACGTTACTTTTCCCGCACTTGGCTCTGATTGGTACAGGCGAATGTACACGTTTTTCTTCACGTTGTGATTGGTTAATGTCGATACCCATGGGCTTTGCGGTCATCGCTATAACGACAGTCAAGTGCTCCATTTACAATACTGAGTTTATGATATAATGATCTTCGCCTTTTTCCCTTTTAATTATAGGCTCCGCGGCTTGTCCAAAGGAAGGCACGACGAATCTTCATCTTGATATGTCAGATGCTGTCAACATCATGGTTAGTAGTCGCCTAAATATTTAGGCGTATCAGAGGCCGACTGTGTTAGTTGCATAACAGTGCTACTATCTAGAAATTCAGACTCGTAGCAAACCAGTTACATTAAATGAATTATAGTTTTCTTCTTTGCTATATAATATTAAATAAACATATGTCTGTATGGGAGAACCTTGACCTCGGTTGTGTGTCAGACCTCGCTATTTTCAGTCTCTACTCACGACCTCGATCAAGATTCTCCCATACAGACCTCCTGCTCGGTTAATAAGGGCAAAATAATAATAATTCATCGCTATGGCAAAGCAAGCCACGGAGAATAATCTCATTGTTGTGTTGCCGCTTAATTTCACAACTGCTTAAGTTGTGTACGTAGCCATTCATGTCTATACATCTTTCTCTACATTCCAAATGCAGGGTTTTCACTAGCTTTGTAAAGTAGCGGACACGGTTGTGAAAGCACGCGACTTTAAATTTGTCTTGGTGCCAAAGACGCAAGCACCTAGGCCCCCCCCCCCCAGGAAATTTTTAAAATAGAACACTCAGAAACGCCGTTTCTAGCGTTTCTCAGGCAGGGCTGGAGTTCACTCAAGCTGTCTTTAAAAAGTAAAATATTGAAAATGGACAGTAAAAGTAAAACTCCCAAATATTGGAATCAAAGTACCGGACGTGGAATGAAAAACGGCCGGACGATACGTCCGGCCTCCGGCCTCAAACGAAGACCCTGCTAATGTATAATTTCTCATGTACTCACCTGCACTCTGACATTTATATTTGCGTCTTTATCTACACTGAATCCTAGATAATTGTAAAATTCCTGGCAAGATTTGCCCTTATATCAGAAGCTGCACTTAAATTAATTTACTCATATGTTCATTGTCTTGATTGTCTTGACTGTCATGCTTTTTGTAGCTTAATTATATTCCGATAAGAAGTTTTATGGTGGTCACATTAGTAATCTGTCCATAGTGTGCCACTGGAAATACATGATTTGTTTTGTGGTAGGTGTACGTCGGGGTTCCAAAAGATCAAGGTGCTGGCGACAAAGAAAGACAAGGTATGATTTGAAATCTATTTTGTGGAGTTTATTACACTACTTTTTTTCTTCTACCGTTACAATTTCATGTTACTCTTTTTTAGACGCCATAAAAGCAGTGGATGAGGCTTGCGACGAATCACAGAGAAAACGCGTGCGGCAAGAAACCGCTAGAATAGTAAGCCATACTCTTTCCTTTTTATCGACAATTCTTTCCGCGTTTTTGTTATGATTCTCTGACTACTAAACTGCAAAAGGAGACGTAGGCTGAGGTATCTATATCTAATCTATGTTTATTTGTCTCTTTCTCTCTCTGCCTGGAGCATATTGTATGGGGGAACATAGTCAATAATAACGTGTTTTTTCTTTCAGGGGGCTTTGTGGCACATCTATGCCGCTGAGGATTCAGACAAAATCAGAGATTGCCTCCGTGCGGTACGTTTTTATCAACATGAACCATTCCTTCGGGGAAAAAGTGGATATTTGAGCAACTCTTTTGTTTTTTTAGTGGGATGATCGAAATTGGAAGTCCGTGAAGGTGTTGTGTTGATTTAAAGGTGTTCTCGGCACGAGGAATATTACTTTAAGACCTACGCAGCAATCATTTTATTTGCAGGCAGAGATAATTGATTTCTTTTTTTCTTGTCAGGTGGCCAAGGAACGCAAGATGAAATATTCCGCTCATCATGACCCGATCCATGACCAGGTACATACAACGACATTAAACTGTAAAATAGTACATATTTCTCACTCTGTTTTTCTCAAGAAAGAGAGGGGGAGGGAAAATACGTTCTATGCTTTTGCCTTCCGTCAACTTCTAGCTCTAGATAAGATGAGCAAAACAAAACTCCAAAGTGGAAGTGGAAGTAGAATTTGCTTGGTGAACCTGAGCGGGATGCTGACAATTTTTCTGCTCTTGTTTGTCCGTAGTGTTTTTATCTGGATCATGACATCAGGCAGCGGCTTAAGAAGGAGTATGGAGTGGAGGGCTGGGCCATCTGTCAGTGTCTAGGTGACTCTGTTTTCATTCCAGCTGGAGCACCTCATCAGGTAGCTTGTGTTTATTTTAGGCGTCGACTACACCCATCTCATCCCTCATCGTGCCCCGCAGGACACCCTAAGGTGTGAATGAAGTGCGACCACACCACCCCGGAAAAATTAGAAAAGGCGCTGGTCTGTATTTCTAACCAATCAACACACTACACGTAGGAGGACAAGTCATTTTTTCTACCATTTATGATAACTTTTTATTAATCAAGTCAGTGATCGAGTTACCTCTCCTTCCAGGTGCGAAATCTTTATAGCTGCGTGAAGGTAGCTGAGGACTTTGTGTCTCCCGAGGTAAGGTGTTGATAAGAACCAGCATATTTTGTCGTTGTTTGTTGGACCTTTCTTAGCCATGCCCTTGACGACTTTATTGCAACTTAAAGTGAACACATCAGCGTTGTAACGGTGTGTTTCGTTTGATTTCTTAGCGTATTGATCACTGTTTTCGGATGACTCAGGAGTTTCGCCACTTGTCAGACAAACACACAAACCACGAGGACAAACTTCAGGTGAGCCCTATGACTAATTCTCCGTATAGGCTTGATTACCAGTCGCTGTTCGGCAAAGAGGACCATAGGACGGACTCAATAGGGCAGCGGAAATGGAGACTACTCTCCGTACTGCTCTTCCTCATACGCGGATAGAAAGTAATGTGATAGAAAACTGCTCCAAAAGGATCCTTTACCACGGCTTGATTGTAGAGAAGTTTAATCGTTGCAATTTCTAGTACGAAATTATTTTGACTTGGCTTTGCAAAATTGGTCCCGTGTTGCACTAGTACTGCCGGACAGTTATTGCTATTCCACTTGTGACGTCATTTAGGAAACTCGGTCACGTGGTACAACGGCTGTGCCGGATGACTGAACTGGGCGTGGTTATACTGTACAAATCGCATTCCACCTGCGTTATGATTGGTTAAGACCCATATTTCTTATTAGAGCTGCTTCGCCGAGGAGCATTTTCCAATGAAATGTCTTTGGAATTCAAAGCTCTATAATTTTCTCTCCTTTTCTTTGACCACAGTTGAATTTACAAGGTTTTCGTTTTCTTTGCAGGTGAAGAACATCATTTACCATGCCGTGAAGGACGCGCTGAACTCGCTCAAACATTACGAACACCAGCAAAATTCAACCAAGGGACGGATGGAAAGTGATGCAGTACTCTGAACTCAGCTCATATTCTGTTTTGTTACTTAGTCAAAAACTGGTTACTAGGCAACATTACTGACCAAATTATCACGATTGTGGGCTTACTTGTTCATTTTAGGACAGAAAGTTCAAGAAAGACTAAAAGTTGTCTCTTTTAAAGAAATTTTCATCATACATCTACGTTTAATCCAAGCATGATTATTTTATCCATAGAAAGCACCAAACATTAGGACATATAAAATGTAATCAGAGTATATTGTGTTATGTCCGAAATCAAAGTATTACCGTTAAACCCATTACGATTCTTCTCTGCCCTACTTGGGAGTGTTTCTCGGAGATGTAGTTGTAACTATTATATAGAAAAGCTCAAAGAACTCCTAGCAAACGATTTATATTGTGTTTCTGTTATATCATACAGTGCAACAGTAAAAACTAGGTTTAGTTTTTTTCGTTGAGAACTTTTACCGGGATATAGCATCTAAATATGTAGATATTATTTCATAGTGTGAACCAACCAAATTATGATTTTCTTTCATATACCGCTACACCAGCTTGTAGAGTCGCGTCTTTAAACCGTTAACGTCACAAATAACAAGTAGTCAGTTGATTGTTATTTTGATCGTTGCATTTCATCATGATGCCACTTTTAGTAGACATTACTTTCAGAAACGCCTCTTTGACAGTTATTTTGTGATACACACAGGATGGTCAAGTCTCCAGTTTACAGAAAAACACCGCAATGAAATAGAAATTGAACGCTCTCAAAGATGGTGAATATTATTTGATGTTGCCAGTGGAGAACGGTTTATACGCATAACGATAAATGTTAAGTGTTTTTAACTTTTCTATTTATTCTTGTGATCAAGATTACTCAAACACTAATGGAAACTCGTTAACTGAATCCCAGGTTTTCTTGTACGTGTGAGAACACTTGATCAAAGAAGAAGTGTCTCGATATGAAGCTTGGTTTTTTACACAGTTTTATAGTGAGGCGTTGGTTGGGTGTAAATAGCATAACTAGAGCTACCTTTGCATTCGTTTGTATATTTTCTGCTTTGTTATTCAGCGTAATATGTATTCAGCAGATATTTGACGTACATTTTTTGGCTGCACGATAATAAAGGTATTTTTGTACGGACATGCAAAATTAATAAAGTGTTTTTCTCTGGCCGAGTTTGTCTCAGTAGTAAACAAAATGGCGCCGCCTTGAAGAGAATGTATGAAAGATGATATGTTTGAAACAAATAAAAAATTTAATATATGATCTTTCAGATATTCACTTTCATTCTTCACCATCTACGGGTATATTTGCGAACTAACAATTTGATCAGCTCCCTGTTGGCTTGATAGCTCAGTTGGTAGAGCACCGCACCGGTATCGCAAAGCTCCATTCAAGCCTTAATTTTTTTCAGGCTTTAATTTCACAACTGCTTAAGGTTTGTGTATATGAACTGCGATGATCAATCATGTCTTCATAACATTGCGTATGCTAGGTTAACTGAACAACGAAAAAGTATTATTCCTTCACTGATGAAATCTTGCCTGCTTATGAAAAGGTCAAGGATGATTTCTGAGCACTGCAGACTGACTTTGTCAGCGGCCTCACGTAAGACAAAATATATTTTTAACTTTTCAGGTCCATCGTTGATCTTCTCAGTCTTGCGCACTCTCAGCCATCCTTTGTTTCATTCTTACTTTTTACACCACGTGATAAACCATGGAATTTGTCACTTGTATTTTGTTGTTCAGTATATACACTGGCTTAAAGGCTCGTGTAGATACCGAGAATATACGAGTGACTGCAGGGATATTGTATGGTATACCACTCGAAAGCGTTGCGCAACTAGTATATAATCGTATCAGTAATGAGCTTGTAACCTAACCTCAAATTTTGTGAAAATGGCATGATTGGACCCCGTGCCGTGTAGTTCAGGAAGTAATTAATCGTGCGCTGCTGGGCCGATTTTGAAGTTAATCGTCTGATTGCCCCGCTTGAATTGTTTTACTAATCGTTTGTTTCATCCACATGATCAATTGCTTGTCTATTTCATCATTGCTTAGTACATTACATAAACCGCAGTGTAACTCCCTTATCTTCTCTTAACTTTTTTGTTGTTGTACGTTGCTGAAGATTAACTTTTTTTGTTGCTGAACAAAGGAAAAAAACCCACTTTCCGCATTCTGCACGGAAGGACTTTCAATGGTGACAAATGAGTAACACTGTCCGTCATTTCAGGAGGTTTTAAGCCTTCCTGTACTGAAGCAAGATTAGCGTCTTTCACTCTTCTTTTGTGAGCGGCTTACTGCTAATTTCGATATCCACCGAGCGCAACCATACATGGAAATTTAAACGGCCTCTTGGTTAATGAGATGTTTTTAACCGGACTAATAAATAGGTGCATTAGCTCACGCGATTTGCAAACTGAACGTTAATCACCCAATCAAAGCTTAATTAAGGAGACGTCACTTCCTTACAGCACTCTCTAGTCTCTGCGACTTGATATTAACCATTTGTTCCACTGTTCTGTCCTGAGTTACATTGAACTGATGGGCTGTAAAGGCTTCAGTTTTTATCCGTGTACAGGATGACACTGCCAACTAAGCAAGTAGACAGGGTTTGTTATTTTTATCCTAAGCGGATTGTCCCGGTGTGTTTCATCTACTCAACTGTAAGCTGATAGCGAGGAGATAGCGAATTTTTTTTTACCTGGTGTTAGCCTTATCTCCCGGCATCTGTCTAAGCCACTAGCTTCCCTGAGGCTATGTACTCACAAAATCTTTAGTACAATCACAAAGAATAAACGCAGGAATCAGCACAGCGCGATAGCTTTACTCTCAGGATTAGGTCACACCCAGATCTTTTCGTCTCGCGCTTCGACCCCGTCTAGTGCAGGCTAGGGTAGATCAAATCGCAAGTGTTCTGAGCATAAAACCTTTTCCCAGTCATAAAGACTTTGGGCCAGAAAATAATCAAATACGATATGCGTTGCGCTAGCCGGGCTAAAAACAGATCGTCTTTTGGGGACATTTCGCAAACCGAAAGTGCAACTCTCTCTCAGCGAGCTGCCTTATTTGTCTAATCCCGTCCCGGTTGATAAATATATGTTATTTACCGGCTGGGAGGTCCGTATCGTGAAAAACTGTGACCGAGGTCTTGAAAATACTGCCCTCGGCCTGCGGCCTCGGGCAGCATTTTCAAGCCCGAGGTCACAGTTTTTCACGATACGGACCGACCCAAAGCCGGTAAATAACTTATTTATT